>Ga0247805_1000280_pt1 | contig 28839 bp, 25 predicted proteins | sample UWRJL044104R1_FD_180930 | JGI IMG/M metagenome (GOLD analysis project Ga0247805, IMG submission 180930) | Plant litter microbial communities from Arlington Agricultural Research Station in Wisconsin, United States - UWRJ-L044-104R-1 | ecosystem: Environmental > Terrestrial > Plant litter >... | reverse complement strand
AAGGGGTTAATGTTCAGGATACTTCAGGAACAGCAGTTGATAATGATGATAGTACCGTAACGACTTTACCAAAATCAGGATCATTAGCCTTTGTTAAAAGAGGAGTTTACAACGGAGATGCTACTAAGGCAAAAGTAGGAGATAAGATCACTTATACTTTTACAGTAACCAATACCGGAAATGTAACAGTAAGTAATATTGTAATCAACGATGCAAAACTAGGAGCGACTAGCTTGGCATTAGTTCCATCAACTTTAGCACCTTTAGCCACAGGAGTTGTAACACAGGATTATACAATTACCCAAGCTGATATTGACTTAGGAACTGTAACTAATACTGCTATTGCTATAGGTCAGGATCCACAAGGGGTTAATGTTCAGGATACTTCAGGAACAGCAGTTGATAATGATGATAGTACCGTAACGACTTTACCAAAATCAGGATCATTAGCCTTTGTTAAAAGAGGAGTTTACAACGGAGATGCTACTAAAGCACAAGTTGGAGACAAAATCACTTACACATTTACAGTAACTAATACAGGAAACGTAACCGTAAGTAATATTCTGATTAATGATGCAAAACTAGGAGCGACTAGTTTGGCATTAGTTCCATCAACTTTAGCACCATTAGCAACAGGAGTTATAACAAGAGAGTATACAGTTACACAAGCGGATATTGATATTAGAAAAGTAACTAATACTGCGATTGCTAAAGGACAAGACCCACAAGGTAATAATGTTGAAGACATATCAGGAACAGCCGTTGATAATGATGACCCAACTATTACTGATTTGCCAGAAAATGCAAAAATCGCTTTAATCTTAAAAGGTGAGTTCCAAGATGAAAATCAAGATGGACAAGCTCAGATAGGTGAGACTATTAAATACAATTATACAATAATGAATATGGGAGAAGTTCCATTATCAGATATATGGATTGAGGATGAAATGGTTGGTCATGGAATGAGCGAAGGTTCAATTAATTTAGGCGTTGGAGGTGTTGATGATACTACTTTCTCTTCTACTTATACTCTTACTCAGGCAGATATAATACAAGGAAATGTTAGTAATCAAGCTACAGTTTATGGGACAAGCCCATTAGGAAAAATAGTTCAGGATTTATCACATCATACTAGTCCATTAGAAGATGGTTTCACAGTAATAGGTGTTGATGGTTGTCAATTAACCATATTCAATGCTGTTTCTCCAAATTCAGGAACAGAATACGAGAGAATTTTATACATCAGAGGATTAGATTGTTATCCAGATAATACAGTTCAGATATTTGACCGTTGGGGTGTAAAAGTGTATGAAGCTAATGGCTATGATAACAATGCTAAAGCATTTAGAGGTATTTCTGAAGGAAGAGTAACAGTAAGTCAGTCTAAAGGTTTAGCAACCGGAACATATTTCTATGTAATTAATTATGTAGATAAAGATGGTAAAGGCTTAAATAAATCAGGCTACCTGCATTTAATTAATGACTAATTAAATGCAGAATACGAAAAAGAAAGGTTCTTTTAGAATAATTAAAATTAATAGTATGAAAACAAATTCTATAATAATACTTCTGTTGTTAGTAATGGTGTCTGGTTTTGCCCAACAAGATTCGCAATACACACATTATATGTATAACACCATTAATATTAATCCTGCTTATGCTGGTAGCCGAGGAGTAACAAGTATTTTTGGTCTACATCGTACACAATGGGTAGGTTTAGATGGTGCACCTACAACAAATGCATTTTCAATCAACTCGCCAATACAAAATTCAAGATTAGGTATTGGAGTGTCTTTTGTAAATGATAAAATCGGAGCCTCAGATCAAAATAATATTTCAGCAGATTTATCTTATACGATTCCTACTTCTGAGAAATATGATTTGTCTTTTGGGATCAAGGCATCTGCTGATTTATTGAATGTGGATTACACTAAATTAAATCGTTATGATTTGAATAATCCACTATTTCAAAACAATATCGACAATGCTTTTTCTCCAAATATTGGAGCAGGGGTCTATTACCATTCTGATAAATTGTATTTAGGTTTATCGGTTCCAAGATTTCTGAAGATAAAACATTTTGATGATAACACTTCGACTGCGGTTAATGATAAGTTACATTACTACTTAATGGGAGGTTATGTTTTTGATGTAAGTCCAAGTGTGAAATTAAAACCGAGTGTTCTGACTAAAATGGTATCTGGAGCACCTTTGCAGGTAGATGTGGCAGCTAATGTTCTGTTGCAAGATAAATTCTCATTAGGTCTTTCTTGGAGATGGAGTGCTGCTGCAACTGCAATGGCAGGAATTCAAATTACTGACGGATTGCTTATAGGTTACAGTTATGATTTTGATACAACCAGTTTAGAAAATTACAATTCAGGTTCTCACGAAATATTCTTACGTTTTGAATTATTTAATATTCAGAAGAGAATAATAACTCCAAGGTTTTTCTAAAAAAAAATAGCTTATGAAAAAGTATTACATATCAATATTGTTGTTTAGTTTTTTTGCTTTACAACTCACAGCTCAAGTTGGTTCTAAAGATAATAAGGCAGATAAAGAGTACGATAGATTCGCTTACATTGATGCAATCAAAACATACGAGCGTATGTATGAAAGAGGTTATAAGTCTCCAGATATGCTGTTAAAATTAGCGAATGCTTATTATTTTAATGGGGATTTGGAAAATGCTGCGAAGTATTACAAAGAGCTTTTTGCTACAGAAACAATTGTGGCTCCCGAATGCTATTACCGTTATGCTCAGTCTTTAAAATCGATTAAAGAATATGAGAAGGCTGATGAGATGATGGCAAAATTTAATAAAGAAAATGGTAACGATTTGAGAGCTAAATTAGCCAATACTCAGAAAGATTATCTTGAAGTTATTAAGAAAAATTCTGGGAGATATGCAATTGAAAATGCTGGAATTAATTCTAAGTATTCGGATTATGGAAGTTCCTATTACAACGGGAATTTAGTTTTTACAACAGCTCGAGATACTGGGAATTTTGTAAAACGTATGGACCCTTGGACAGGAGAAGGTTTTACTAATTTGTATCAATCTACGATAGATTCTGATGGTTTTTTGAAAGATGTCAGAAGAGCATTTAAAAATTTGAATACTAAGTTTCATGAGTCTACACCTGTTTTTACTAAAGATGCTAAAACAGTTTATTTTACCCGAAACAATTACAATAACGGTAAAAAAGGAAAAGACGAGAAACAAACGACTTTGTTAAAAATATACAAAGCAACTTTGAAAGGTGAAAAATGGGACAATGTAACCGAATTGCCTTTTAATAGTGACAATTACAGTGTAGCGCATCCAGCATTGAGTTTTGACGAGAAGACCTTGTATTTTGCTTCTGATATGCCAGGAACGATAGGTCAATCAGATATTTATAAAGTAAGTATCAATGATGACGGAACTTATGGTACACCAGTAAATTTAGGTAAAGGTATTAATACCGAAGGAAGAGAGACTTTTCCTTTTATTACTGAAAAGAACGAGCTTTATTTTGCTTCTGATGGTCATCCTGGTTTAGGAGGAATGGATGTTTTTGTTTCGAAAGCGAGGCAAGACGGAAATTTTACTGATGTTTTAAATGTAGGTGAACCTTTAAATAGTTCGAAAGATGATTTTGGTTTGTTGTTTAATATAAAAACCAAAATAGGTTATGTTACATCTAATAGGGATGGTGGTGTAGGAGGTGATGATATTTATAAAGTTAAAGAAAACAGACCAATTGAATATCCTTGCGAACAATTCTTGGCGGGTACTGTAACCGATTTAGAAACCCGCGAACTTCTTGCGAATGCTAAAGTGAGTTTATATGACAGTAGTTATAAATTATTGAAATCGACTACAACAAATGCTAAAGGTGAATTTGATTTTGGTCAGGTTGATTGCGATGCTAAATACTACATCAAAACTGAAAAAGAAGAATACAATACAGATGAAATTTCTACAACAATTGGTGATGCTACTGGAAAAACAATTGTTCCTATTACAATAGAAAAAACACTTAAAAAAGTAACTGTAGGAGACGATATTGCTAAAGTTTTCGGAATAAAAATTATCTATTTCGATTTAAATAAATTTAATATTCGTCCTGATGCGGCTTTAGAATTATCTAAAATTTTAGACGTTATGGTGCAAAATCCAACGATTAAAATTGATATCCGTTCGCATACTGACAGTAGAAATACAGCAGCATACAATGAAAAGCTTTCTGAAAGAAGAGCTTCTTCAACTAAAGAATGGTTAATCCAGAATGGAATTAATCAATCGCGTTTGACTGCAAAAGGTTACGGTGAATCTCAATTAGTAAACAAATGTGCTGATGGTGTTGAATGTACTGAAGAAGAACATCAAGCCAACAGACGTAGTGAGTTTGTAATTGTTTCTATAAAATAACTAAGTTTTTAGTTAGGTTAGTTTTTGTATCGTTACCCTATAACGGGGGTTATGTTAGGGTAACACTTTAAACGCACTAATCGACCATGTAATGTGGTTGATTAGTGTTCGTTTAAAAATACATTAAAAATTTCTGGCCAATTCAAATCGGATTTTATTTCAGAAAGTCCTTTGTAGTTATTGATTTCATCTAAATTTTTAATAGTAAAGAGGTCTTGTTCTATGTAGGGAACAAGGCCTTCTTTTTTTAGTTTTTTAGCTAAATATTCTTGCTCATATTGTCCAGGAGTGGGAATGAAAAAAGCTTTTTTGTTTAGCTTCGATAAATCCATAATTGAAGTATAGCCTGAACGGCATACAATAGTATTGCTTTCGTTTAAAGCCTGTTCCAGCTGGCGGCTGTGCATGAAATTGTAAAAAGTAACATTGTCTATTTGTTCTTTTTTCTGGTCTTTTTCTATAATTCCTTTTATAAAAAGTACATTCCCATTGTAAAGAGGAATTTCTTTTTTTACTTTTTCTTCTAATAATCCTCTTTGTGGTTCGGGTCCGGAAAGGATAATCATTAAGTCGTATTTTGTTTCTATCTTTTTAGGATGCAGTCTGCTTAGTGGTCCAATGTATTTGATGTTTAAATCAGGATTTTTTAAATGACTTAATTCGCCTGCTAAATTAGGTGTTCCAAGAGCATCTGGAATCCAACACTCCGTATATTTTTTTATAATATTCTGATGTAATAGACTGGTGATCCAGGTGGTGTTTCCAGTCATTACATTCAGTTGATGAGTGATAAATACCGAAGGCACTTTTTTACTGAATACACCAAGTCGGTTATCAGAAATGATGCCGTCTATATCGTGTTTTTTCACCCATTTTTTGACTAATCTTTTTTCTTCTAAAATAGCTTCAATCATTTTAGGACAATTTTTGAGTAGCTTCCATTTGAAATATTTACCATTTTTAGCATATTCTATTTCGTAGGAAGGCAATTCAAGGAATTTGAGATAGGGAAATTCCTTTTTTAATAAGTCCAATGCAATTCCGTCTGAAGCAATTATGGGAATAAAATTATTGTCTTGTAAGGCTTTAATAATCGGAATACAGCGTGTTGCATGACCTAAGCCCCAGTTTAATGGTGCTACTAAAATTGTTTTGCTGGGAGTGTTTAAATTCATTTTTTAATCATTTAAAATGATAAAAATAGTTAAACAAAGTTTTTATCAACAGACTTATGAATTATCAAACTATTAAGTTATTATTTCCTAATCGAATAATCAAATGCGGAACTGTTTTTAAATAAAAAAAGACATTGCGTTTGTTGTTAAACACAATGTCTTTTAAAATATGTTAAAAGAAAAGTTTAGTTTTCTTTAGTTACAATTTGCATTGTTTCAGTACCTAATTGTTTTAAAAGTACTGTTTTTCCTTCTACTACCGTTTGAGCAGCAGTATCGTTAAAATGTCTGATAGTGTATAAAGTAACATTTTCGTTGTAGCCTACTTTGAATTTTTTTGCCAAAATTGCAAGAAGATCTTTGTAGTTACCAAATTTATCTTCAACACATACAGAAAAACTAATAGCTGAGTTTTGAATTAAGTTTACCTTAATTTTAAATTCGTGGAATAAACCAAAAATTTCACTGATGTTTTCTTCCATAATGAATGAAAAATCAATAGAAGAAAGCGAAATTAACAATTGTTCTCTTTTTACAATAAAACAAGGCATGAATGGCTCTAAAGTAGCTCCTTTGCTTACAACAGTTCCTTTTAATAAAGGATTAATAAACGATTTTACGTGCAAAGGAATTTCCTTTTTTTGTAAAGGTTGTAATGTTTTTGGGTGAATAACTGTTGCACCATAAAAAGCCAATTCGATAGCTTCTCTATAAGATATTTGGTTTAACAAACTCGCGTTTTCAAAATATCTTGGATCGGCATTCATAACTCCAGGAACGTCTTTCCAGATTGTTACACTTTCGGCATTCAAGCAATAAGCAAAAATAGCAGCAGTATAATCTGAACCTTCACGACCTAAAGTAGTAGTGAAATTATTTTCGTCAGAACCTAAAAAACCTTGAGTAATGTTTAGTACTTTCGATTTGAAATTATTAGCAATATTTTTTTGAGTCAATTCCCAATCCACTTCTGCATCTCTGTAATTTGCATTCGTTTTAATGTAGTTGCGCACATCAATCCATTCGGTTTTAATGCCCATAAAACTCATATAACGACTTAAAACAGTAGTCGAAATCAACTCACCATAACTTACAATTTGGTCGTAAACAAAATTATAATTTGGCGATTTGTTATGAGATAAGAAGTATTCTAAATCAGAAAAAAGTGTGTTTACTGCTTCAAATACCTCATGTTTATCATCTTCGAATAAATCCAGTAATATTTGATTGTGGTATTTTTTTATTTCTTGTACTGATGCACCAAGCTCAGATGATTTGTCAAAATAGTTTTTGATTACTAATTCTAAAGCATTAGTAGTTTTTCCCATTGCCGAAACCACTAATAATACATCTTCGTAACCTGCTTTTTGTAAAACGTCATACACGTTTCTTATTCCGGCAGCATCTTTTACAGAAGCTCCACCAAATTTAAATACTTTCATATTTTATATCTCTAATATTGTTTTAATCTGTTTTTTATAAAATCATCAATTCCTGCTTCGTCCATTTGAGCAACATGCCATTCTTTTAATACTTTGGCTCCTGTTTTCTCGTAAAAATCAATTGCTGGTGTATTCCAGTCTAGTACATTCCAATCGATTCTTTTTACATTATCTTTCTGGGCCTGTTTGATAATTTCTGAATATAAAGCATAACCAATTCCTTTGCCTTGCATGTTGTTTTTTACCACTAAATCCTCAAGATGGATTATTTTTCCTTTCCAGGTAGAATAACGGTAATAATAAAATGCAATGCCAACAATCTCTAATTCTATTTCGGCAACAAAAACATGAAATAGCGGTTGAGTTCCAAAACCATCTCTTATTAGGTCTTGTACGGTTATTTCGACAGCATTTGGCTCTTTTTCAAAATCAGCTAATTCCTGAATTAAGCTAAGAACAGCCGTCATATCTTCTTTTTTACCAACTCTAATATTCATAAATTCGTATTATTAGGCTTTGAAATTTAGCAATAAGGCTTCTTGAAAAACTATTACACTGTAAATACTTAGCAAATATACAATACTGACAAACTTAGTAAGTTTTATTGAGTCATTATCACAAAAAAAACGATATTTGTGACTTCAAATTCAAATTATATCGATTTCGTAATGGAAGAAAGCACTAAAACCTTAGGAGAATTTATTATTGAAAATCAAAATGCATTTCAATATTCATCTGGTGAGTTGTCTCGAATAATTAACTCAATTCGTTTAGCGGCAAAAGTAGTTAGTTACAAAGTTAACAAAGCAGGTTTAATTGATATTACAGGTGCTGCTGGTGAGCAAAATATTCAAGGGGAAGATCAGCAAAAATTAGATGTGTATGCTAATGAAGTTTTTATTCAAACATTAAAAAACCGTGAAATTGTTTGCGGAATTGCATCTGAAGAAAATGACGATTTTATTACTGTTGAAGGGAAAGATAAAGGGCATAAAAACAAATATGTAGTTTTGATGGATCCTTTAGATGGTTCGTCTAATATTGACGTGAATGTTTCAGTAGGAACCGTTTTTTCAGTTTACAGAAGAATAACTCCAGTAGGAACACCAGTTACATTAGAAGATTTTTTACAACCTGGAACAATGCAGGTAGCTGCAGGATATGTAATTTACGGAACATCGACTATGTTAGTTTACACTACAGGCCATGGAGTGAATGGTTTTACTCTAAACCCTGCAATTGGTACTTTTTATCTTTCGCATCCTGATATGAAATTTACTAAAGACGGAAATATCTATTCTATCAACGAAGGAAATTATATTCAGTTTCCTCAAGGAGTTAAGGATTATATTAAATATTGCCAATCAGAAGAAGAAGACCGACCTTATACTTCAAGATATATTGGTAGTTTAGTTTCGGATATTCATAGAAACATGATCAAAGGCGGAATTTATATTTATCCTACAAGTTCTAAAGCGCCTAAAGGAAAATTGAGATTATTGTACGAATGCAATCCAATGGCTTTTATTGCTGAACAAGCAGGAGGGAAAGCATCAGATGGATTCAAAAGAATAATGGAAATTAAACCAACAGAATTGCATGAACGCGTTCCGTTTTTCTGTGGAAGTTATAATATGGTTGCTAAGGCGGAAGAATTTATGCTAAAAGCAAAACAGTCTTAAATACTAAAACAAAAAAGCTCTTGATTTTTAAATTCAAGAGCTTTTCTGTTTTTATGATGGTAAGTAAAATTACTTGTGCATGTTTTGCATTTCGTAAGCAAAAGTATCAAAATCTACTTTTTTGTCTACTAATGATAATGCTTTTGCAATAATATAATTAACGTTGCTAGGTGTAAATCCTAAACCAACTGCAATTTTCTTTAGAACTACTTCTTGTTTGTCACCTAATTGGTGATCTACATGAACCATTCTGGATAAGTCATACAAACGCTCTATTCTTTGAGTGTATAAATAAGGCGGGTTGATGGGATAAATTGCTGGATTTTCTAAAATCTCATCATACTCTGAAGGTGCAATTTCAAGTTTAGTGGCTAATTTGTCCAAGAAACCTTTTTCTTCAGCAGATACAATACCATCAGCTAGAGCAACACGAACAATCGCAGAAAAATGACCCTTATTTCTTTGTTTAAATTCGCTATCAAATAAATCTGAAAATGACATAATTATTGTGTTTTTTATATTCGGCAAATATAATTCAATTTTTAAATTATTAATTTCCTTTTAAATTTAATTTAACGAGATGTTACAAATAATACAATTATAAATTCTGTTTTAGTTCAAAGGGTTATTATAATGATAATTTGTTCCAAGGATTTACTGGATAGGATGGGGGAGTTTCAAAATTAATCGTAAGTTTACATTACTTTATCAATCAAATTAGCATTAATGATGTCCCAATTTTTAATCTACTTTCAATTAGGATTAAAACATATTTTAAATATCTATTCCTACGATCACATTTTGTTTTTAATAGCGCTGGCAATTCCGCTTACTTTCAAAGATTGGAAACAAATTTTAATACTAGTTACCACATTTACTATTGGTCACACTGTTGCTTTATTATTGGCCATTTTCGGGATCATTACTGTAAAAGTGGCTGTGGTAGAATTGTTAATTCCTTTTACAATTTTAATAGTAGGCTTGTTTCATCTTTTTACGGCAGGAAAATCCGGCAAGAAAGAAAGTATCAATTTGGTTTTCTTTATCACGCTTTTCTTCGGAATTATTCACGGATTAGGATTTTTGAATGCTTTTAATTCGATTCATCGCGGAACAGCAACTTCTAAGTTATTGCCTGTGCTAGAATTTGCATTAGGTATTGAGGCGGGGCAATTAGTTGTAATTCTGGTTGCTTTGATTTTATCTTATATTGTTCAAACCGTTTTTAGATTTTCTAAAAGAGATTGGACTTTGGTTATGTCAGCATTTATTATTGGAGTAGTTTTGCCTATTATTATAGGTAATAAAATTTGGTTAAGATAATTATGGAACAAAGAAAATTAAATAAATACGACAAAGCCTATCTCCGTATCGCGAAGGAATGGGGACTTTTGTCATACTGCAAACGCAAACAAGTAGGAGCTATTATTGTAAAAGACCGAATGATTATTTCGGATGGTTATAACGGTACGCCTTCGGGTTTTGATAATTGTTGCGAAGACGAAGAAGGAATAACAAGATGGGATGTTTTGCATGCTGAGGCCAATGCGATTCTTAAAGTAGCAAGGTCAACGCAATCCTGCGAAGGTGCAACGCTTTACATCACGCTTTCTCCTTGCAAAGAATGCAGTAAATTAATTCATCAATCCGGAATTAAAAGAGTAGTATATCAAAATGGATATCGCGATGATTCAGGAATTCAATTTTTAAAAAAAGCAGGTGTAATTGTGGATCATATTCCAGAATTAGAAGAATAAAGTGAAAATCAATTATAAATACATACCCGTTTACATTAGTATCATTCTGTCGATAGGAATATTTATTGGCGGATCGTTGAGTTTTTTTAATCAAAACGATTTATTGTCTACTAATAATTCTAAAGCAAAACTCAATCAGCTAATTGATTTTATAGACAATGAATATGTTGATGAATTAGATACGGATTCGATCGTTAATAAAACAGTCGACAATATTTTAGCGCAGTTAGATCCGCATTCCGTTTACATTCCGCCAAGTGAACAAGCAGAAGTTGCTGAAAATATGAAAGGCGATTTTGTGGGTATTGGTGTGCGTTTTTATATTTTTAAAGATACGGTTGCTATTATTCAATCTATAGAAAATGGGCCTTCGGCAAAAGCTGGAATCAAACCTGGAGACCGAATTTTGTATGCAGATGAGACAAAATTATTCGGGCGAAAATTACCAACAGATTCTTTATTTACAAAACTAAAAGGTAAAGAAGGTTCTCAGGTGGTTTTGACTGTTTATAGAAAATCTGAAAATAAAAATATCAAGTTCACCATAAAACGTGGTGTTGTTCCGCTAAAAAGTGTAGATGTTGGTTTGATGTTGAATTCATCTACGGCTTATATTAAAATCAATCGTTTTGCCGAGACAACCTACAAGGAATTCAAATCTAATTTAATCCGACTTAAAAATCAAGGTGCAAAATCATTAGTGATTGACCTTCGCGATAATGGAGGCGGTTATATGGAAGAGGCAATTGCTATTGCGGATGAATTGTTATCCGATAAAAAATTGATTGTTTTTACAAAAAACAAAAAAGGAAGAGTCGATAAAACTTACGCAACTAAAAAAGGCGAATTTGAAACTGGTCAATTGTTTGTTTTAATCAATGAAAACTCGGCTTCAGCCAGTGAAATTCTTGCAGGAGCCGTTCAGGATAATGATAGAGGAACTATTGTAGGACGACGTTCTTTTGGAAAAGGATTGGTGCAACGCGAAATGGATTTTGAAGATGGTTCGGCAGTTCGTTTAACTGTTGCCCGTTATTATACGCCAACAGGCAGATCGATTCAAAAGCCTTATGTTAAAGGAACGGAACAGTATTTTAAAGAATCAGAATCGCGCTTTAAAAATGGTGAATTGTATGATAAAGACAGTATAAAAATAGCGGATACTTTAAAATTTAAAACTCCAAAAGGAAGAATTGTATACGGCGGCGGCGGAATTGTCCCTGATGTTTTTGTGTCAATCGAATTTGAAAATGCCGATGAAGCAACTGCTTATTTAATGGAATCTGGGATTGTAGGGAATTTTGTTTTTGAACAATTAGATAAAAATAGAAATATTTTTAAAAATCTTTCGTTTGAACAATTTCTAAACAAGATGAATACAACAGATTTGTATTTTAATCTTTTCGAAAAATTTATTTCTAGACATGTAAAAGGAATTCGATTAGAACAAAGTAAATTAGTGGTTAAGCGCTATATTAATGCCGAATTTGCAAAACAATTGTATGGCGAAAAAGCATATTATGATATTGTTTTGAAAGACGATGTTATGCTTAAAAAGGTTTTAAATAAAAAAGAATAATATGAAAAAGTTTTTGAGTTTCGTTTTTTTAGTGAGTTTGATTGTGTCTTGTGCTTCTGTAAAAGATAAGAATCAAGTAGAAGGTAATGTGGAATCTATAGAGTATGGTAAAGACGGTTATACAGCAAAAGTTAAAACAGCTGATAACGAAATTTATTTAGCAACTATTAGTAGAATTAATCTTTTAGATGCTAAAGAATATAAAGTTTTTCAAGTAGGAGAAAAAGTGAAATTGAAAGGAGAATTTTGGAAAACAGATACTGAAAAACACATTAAAGTTACAGATATCGTTTTGGATAAATAATCAGTAAATATAAATTTTAAACCATTAAGAATTTAAGTTCACTAAGCTTTATAGCTAAATTTTCTTAATTTCTTAATGGTTTTGTTTTTTTAAGAACTTGTTTTATTTATCGAGTACTATCGTGTGCGTGAGTTTGAGTACCTCCATTCCATAAAGTAAGAATATCAGTGGCAACAGCGGCACCGCTTCCAGCCGCAATGGCAAGCTGGCTTCTCCATCCGGCTAATGTTCCAATAACATAAATGCCTTCTGCGACTTTATGGTCGTTATTTTTTAATTGAATCCTTTGTTTCTCAGGAAGTGCTTTTTGATGCGGAATTACATATTGCATCAATCCTTCAATAGCAAATGTATTTGCTGATCCAATACCTATTACAACAGCTTTCGTTTTATAACTATTTTTGTTAGTAGTTATAGTGAAATTAGGTCCATCTCCTTCAATGCGAAGTACTTTTTCGTTTTGAATTTGTGCAATATGAGGATAAGTTTCGCTTAAATGTTCGATGCTTTCGCTAAGTAATTCTGAGCCTAGTTTTCCTGCAGGAATGCCGTAAGCATTATTGAATAAAGCATCTTGAAGAGAGGAAGCTTTTTGATGTGAAAATATGCCGATTTTTTTGTCAGACACAAAACTTTTGTTTTTGGCTGAGCCAAGAACTAAAGCGCATGACATTCCAGAAACTCCACCTCCAATTATTAATACGTCAAACATGTAGATTATTGTTTGTCGTTCATTTTGTCTTCTATTTTTTTAGACATTCTAAAAATTAATAGAATTAAGATGGCGCAACAAGAAGCAGCAATTCCAATAAAAGCAACTGCATTATCTCCACCAAATAGATTATTAAAATCCAATTGTGTGATGTTGAAAATAACAAGTGCTGCTGCTAGAAATACTAAGATGTTAGTAAAGATTTTCATGATATTTATTTTGACTTGTAGTTTTGAAAAAGAATCTGTGTTTTAAATCAAGATATTTTTATGTAAAATTCAGATTGTTGCTACAGGCTAAATTATGGGGTAAAATTATAAAAAAATAGTTTAGAGCAATAGTCCTTTAACATTAGCGGCTTATAATTTAACAACGAAGGATGGGGTTTGTGGTTTAAAATATTGTTTTTCAGTTGTTTGGGTTTTGTTTTTCGGTTTTTGGATGTAAGATATGGTTTGTTTTTTGTTCTAAAAGTGCTTTGTTTTAGTTAAAATAGGATAAAAGAAGCTTTGCTTGGTAAAGGAAGTTTTGGTTTGATTATCTTTGCATTTTATAAATTATACTAACACAACCCATGTTTCAATTAGGAAAAACTATAGTTTCAGAAGACATTTTAGAAAAAGAATTTGTTTGTAATTTATCGGCTTGTCATGGTGCTTGTTGTGTTGATGGAGATGCTGGAGCGCCTTTAAGCGAAGAAGAAACTAAAATTCTTGAAGAAATCTATCCTAAAGTAAAGCCTTTTTTACGAAAAGAAGGTATTGCTGCCATCGAAGCTCAGGGTACTTGGGTAAAAGGAACGGATGGTGATCTGGAAACTCCGTTAATTGACAACAAGGATTGTGCTTATGTTATTTTTGATGGAAAAACCGCTCTTTGTGGTGTGGAGCAAGCCTATAATCAGGGAATTGTGGAGTGGAAAAAACCGGTTTCTTGCCACCTGTATCCAATTAGAGTAAAAGATTTTACCGAGTTTGCAGCGGTTAATTATGATAAATGGGATATTTGTGATGATGCCTGTTCTTTAGGTAAAGAATTAGAGGTTCCTGTTTATAAATTTGTAAAAGAAGCCTTGGTTAGAAGGTTTGGTGAAGATTGGTATTCTGAGCTTGAAGTTGTAGCTCAGGAATGGAAAAAAACGAAGTCAAAATAAAGTATTTTTTTCTTGTTTTATATTATTTAAATCCTATATTTTACGGTGTTTTGCCTGTTTTTTTGTTTTTTAATTTATTGATATTTAATTAGTTGGTTAATTTGTAAAAAGAAGACTAGTTTTTAATCTTTGTTAAAAACTAGAGGTTATTGTGAATAAGTTTAACTTTTAATTCCAGCAATATTTCACAATCTTTGTAATGCTTCCAAATAGCAAAAAATATCCTTAAATCTCATTAAAATAAAAATACGATGTCGCAAATTGAACCAATTTTACAAGAGAATAAAAATCGTTTCGTTATATTTCCTATTAAGCACCATGATATCTGGGAATGGTATAAAAAAATGGAGGCTAGTTTCTGGACAGCAGAAGAAATAGATTTGTCTCAAGACTTACACGATTGGAACAACAAGCTAAATTCGGATGAGAAATATTTTATCAAACATATCTTAGCTTTTTTTGCTGCTTCTGACGGGATTGTGAATGAAAACTTAGCCGAAAATTTCGTGAACGAAGTGCAATATGCTGAAGCTAAATTTTTCTATGGTTTCCAAATTATGATGGAAAACATTCATAGTGAAACCTATTCGCTTTTGATTGATACTTATGTAAAAGACGAAACGGAAAAAGACGAATTATTCAATGCATTAGATGTTTTTCCAGCAATTAGAAAAAAAGCAGATTGGGCTTTAAAATGGATTGAGTCAGATTCTTTTGCTGAAAGATTGATTGCTTTTGCAGCCGTAGAAGGAATTTTCTTTTCAGGTGCATTCTGTTCTATCTATTGGTTGAAAAAACGTGGTTTAATGCCAGGATTGACTTTTTCTAACGAGTTGATTTCTCGTGACGAAGGAGTTCACTGTGATTTTGCTGTGCATTTGCACAATCACCACTTAGTAAATAAGGTGTCTAAAGAAAGAATCAAAGAGATTATTGTTGATGCTTTGAATATTGAAAGAGAATTTATCACTGAGTCACTTCCAGTAAGTTTGATAGGAATGAATTCTGGATTAATGACACAATATTTAGAATTTGTTACTGATAGATTATTAGTAGAATTAGGATGCGAAAGAGTGTACAACACTGCAAATCCATTTGATTTTATGGATATGATTTCGCTTCAGGGAAAAACAAATTTCTTTGAGAAAAAAGTATCTGAATATCAAAAATCAGGAGTTTTAAATAGCGGAACTAATAATGATTCTGATGCTCAGAAAATTTCTTTCGATGCTGATTTTTAATATTTAGTTCTAAATTATAAATAACAGACTCGTTTTCGAGTAAAAATAACAAAGCCTTGTGCTTTAGTGCCGCCTACTGGGCAAAAAACAAAGATTACAAATAACTAAAAACAGCGAAGGGATTTTCTGTTTTAAAAAACCTCAAAACTTATGTACGTAGTAAAAAGAGACGGCCACAAAGAGCCAGTAATGTTCGACAAAATCACAGAAAGAATTAAAAAACTTTGCTATGGTTTAAATGATTTAGTGGATGCCGTAAAAGTGGCAATGCGCGTGATTGAAGGATTGTATGATGGAGTTTCTACGTCAGAATTAGATAATTTAGCAGCTGAGACTGCAGCTTCGATGACTATTGCGCATCCAGATTATGCACAGTTAGCAGCGAGAATTGCAATTTCGAATTTGCATTCGAATACAAAAAAATCATTTTCGGAAACAATGACCGAAATGTATAATTATGTAAATCCAAGAAACGGTCAGGATGCTCCTTTACTTTCAGATGAAGTATTTAAAGTAATTCAGGAAAATGCAGCTTTCTTAGATTCTCATATTATTTATACCAGAGATTTTAATTATGATTACTTTGGTTTCAAAACTTTAGAGCGTTCTTATTTATTGAAAATAAACGGGAAAATTGTTGAGAGACCGCAACATATGTTAATGCGTGTAGCTGTTGGAATTCACTTAGATGATTTGCAATCAGTTTTAGAAACTTACGACTTAATGTCTAAAAAGTTCTTTACGCATGCAACTCCAACATTATTTAATGCAGGAACACCAAAACCTCAAATGTCTTCTTGTTTCCTTTTAGCAATGCAAGATGATAGTATTGATGGAATTTACGATACTTTAAAACAAACCGCTAAAATCTCGCAATCAGCGGGAGGAATTGGGCTTTCTATTCATAACGTTCGTGCTACAGGTTCTTACATTCGTGGTACAAACGGAACTTCAAACGGAATTGTTCCTATGTTGAGAGTATTTAACGATACGGCTCGTTATGTAGATCAGGGTGGAGGAAAACGTAAAGGTAGTTTTGCTATTTACATCGAAACCTGGCATGCTGATATTTTCGAATTCTTAGATTTGAAAAAGAATACAGGAAAAGAAGAAATGCGTGCAAGAGATTTATTCTTCGCAATGTGGACATCTGATTTGTTTATGAAACGTGTACAAGAAGATGCTTCTTGGACTTTAATGTGTCCTAACGAATGTCCGGGATTGTATGATGTGTACGGAGATGAGTTTGAAGCAATGTACGTTGATTATGAAAACCGCGGAAAAGGTAGAAAAACAATCAGAGCGCGTGAATTATGGGAGAAAATCCTGGAATCTCAAATTGAGACAGGAACTCCATATATGTTATATAAAGATTCGGTTAACCGTAAATCAAACCAAAAGAACTTAGGAGTGATACGTTCTTCTAATTTGTGTACCGAAATTATGGAGTACACTTCTAAGGATGAAATTGCAGTTTGTAACCTGGCTTCACTTTCATTACCAATGTTTGTTGATAATGGAAAATTTGATCACGAAGCATTATTTAATGTAACTAAACGTGTAACTCGAAACCTGAACAAAGTAATTGATAGAAATTATTATCCAGTTCAGGAAGCAGAGAATTCTAATCTTCGTCATAGACCAATTGGTTTAGGAGTACAAGGATTAGCAGATGCTTTCATTATGTTGCGTATGCCGTTTACAAGTGATGCTGCTAAAAAACTGAACCAGGAAATTTTTGAAACTTTATACTTTGCTGCCGTGACTGCTTCTATGGAAATGGCAAAAGAAGAAGGACCATATTTAACTTATCCAGGTTCTCCAATTTCTCAAGGAGAATTCCAACACAATATGTGGGGATTAAAAGATGAAGATTTATCAGGACGTTGGGACTGGGCTGCATTAAGAAAAGAAGTGATGGAACATGGAGTTCGTAACTCTTTATTAGTTGCGCCAATGCCTACAGCTTCTACATCTCAAATTTTAGGAAACAACGAAGCATTCGAACCATATACTTCAAATATTTATACACGTCGTGTATTGTCTGGAGAATTTATTGTAGTGAACAAACATTTATTACATGATTTAGTAGAGCGCGGATTGTGGAACGAAAGTTTGAAACAAGAAATTATGCGTAACAATGGATCAGTTCAGGATATCGAAGTGATTCCGCAAGACTTGAAAGACTTGTACAAAACGGTTTGGGAAATGTCAATGAAAGATATTATTGATATGTCTCGTCAAAGAGGATATTTTATTGATCAATCGCAATCGTTGAACTTGTTTATGCAAGATGCTAATTATGCTAAATTAACTTCAATGCACTTCTACGCTTGGCAATCAGGATTGAAAACTGGAATGTATTATTTGAGAACAAAATCAGCAGTAGATGCGATTAAGTTTACTTTAAATAATGACAAGAAAGAGCAACCAGCTGCTGCTAATGAAGAAGTAAAAACGGAATCAATTGATATTAACGAATACAAAGCTATGATTCTTCAGGCACAGGCAGGCGGTCCAGAGGATTGTGAAATGTGTGGAGCATAATTTTTTATTTAAGATTTTATATATTTTAAAAGCAGTTGTCATTATGATAGCTGCTTTTTTTATGAAATGCTCAATTAAGTAAGAATGATTTAGGGTTTAGGAAGTGGGAATTTAGTAAGATGAATTTATTAATGATTTCTTATATTTGATATAGTTGATTTTTAATGCTAAAAACTATCGTCATGAAAAATGAAGAATTTACAATAACAGATGATTTACAAGCAACGCAGATTCAGCGTTTTTTTAACTTTACTATAGACCTAATGTTTATTTATATTCTGGTACTAAGTTTAGGAACAACTATTATTTTAGTTGCTTTATCAGTCGATAATTTTGCACTTTCTAATTATGTGACAAATTTAAATGCAGTTGAAATTGGTTTTTATACCGTTATAGTTTCCTTTTTGTATTATTATATTACCGAAGTTTATTTTTCTCGCACTATTGCTAAATTGTTAACGCATACCATTGTTGTTAATGTTAATGGAACAAAACCATCTAAAAGAAGTGTTTTTATTCGAACTTGTTGTCGTTTTATTCCTTTTGAAGCTTTTACTTTTTTGAGAAAAAATGGATTGGGTTTACACGATGAATATTCTAAAACATTTGTGGTCAGAAAACGAGAATTAATCAAAAAGAGAAAAGAAAATACTTCTTTAGGGACTGTTGTTCAGTTTTAAAATTAAAAAAAAGTCCTAGTTCAAATCAAAGAACTAGGACTTTTTTATTTATACCGTTGCAGTATTCTCAACGGCAACTCGCATTTGTTGAGCGGCAGCAATCCTTCACGAATGGCCGGCTCATCAATTTGAATGATTTTGATTCCAGCTTTTTCTAAATCCACAACTTCATCACGAATCGCTAAAGCAATTTGGGTAAAAGTTTCAGAACGCGGCTGATCATTACGAACAAATGACCATTGCAAAATAGTTACTGGTCCCGTTATTGAATTGTTAGTTCGATAAGCGGACAGTCATAATTTAAGAAAGCAGTTTGTTAATTCAATTACACATTAGATAAAAAAGCATCCAGCCATTTTGATTTTGATTTAAAAAGTTCATTTAGCACTATTGCTAAACGCACGCCACCTTTTTGTAATTGTTTTTCAACTATTGGGAAATTGTTGTACATATACTTGTAACCCAGTTTTTCATCAGGTTTTGCTCCTTCATAGACAGTTAATGCTAGTTGTCTGGACTCGTAGGTCCAATCTAATAAAGTTCCTTTTTGTATTTCTTCAATTTGAGTATCAGACAAGGATATGTTATTGTCGGATAATTCAGAATAGCTCATCTGATAATCATCAATCATATCGGAATCCCAAACACGATGCAGATTAGAATTTTGTCCAAACCATTTTACATTAATTGTATTACCACCTTTGTCTTCAGTATTTCCAGCATGCAAAGGCATGTGTAAATCGCCCATAAAATGAATTAGCATTTTTAATGCGAAGGCTTTTTCATCTTTTGTTGTGGTTTTTGATCGAATGTTTAGAATGCAGGTTTTAATTCCCTGCACAATATCACCTTCAGGATTGATAGCGTCTTCTTTGTATTTTTTGTTGCCAATAAAATTCACATAATGCCAAGGGCTGTATTGATTGTATTTTTCGTCACTCTTAATATCATCTGCGTAGACAGAAACCGCTGCAATCGAAGTATTATCTAATAGTTTGTTTATTTGTTTTAATGTTTTTTTTGGTAAAAAATGAGAAGCAATTTCACCAATAGTTCTATGTCCTGTTTTTCCCCAACTAGGACTAGAATAGACTGTAAAATTGAGGTTAATAATTACCAAAAGAATTAACTTTTTCATGTTGTTTGTTTTTGAATAATGAAATGCTAAGAAATGAAAATTCAAAAAGAAGTAAATTAAGTTGTTGTATTGAAAAGGTTATTTTTTCTGGACCCAAAAATGAATCAGTCTAAAAAAAGCCCAGAAAATCTAAATAGATTTTATCTGTTAACAACGCTTTTACTTAACATCGTTAATTTTTACTTAATGATTTGGATTTGTTTTTATAAAAATGCCATAACTCCCACCGCTATTAGAACTTCTAGTTTTACAACTCAAATTAAACTAAAACATAATGAAGAAAATTGTACTAATTGCGGTATTAAGCTTAATAAGTTTGGCTAATATATATTCGCAAAACAAGAAATTAATTTCAGGAAGTATTAAAGATGAAAAGCAAAATCCTTTGATTGGAGCTTCAATAGCAATTGAAACAACAAATCAAGGTGCAATTACAGATGGTGAAGGAAATTTTCAATTGAACACCGATAAAAAACAAGGAGTATTAGTGGTCTCAATTATTGGTTATGTAACTAAAAAAGTTCCTTTTAATGCCGCAAATTCAAATAAAATAGAAGTCATTTTAGAAGATTCATCTTTAGGATTAGATGAAGTACTTGTGTTTTCATCAAGAGCTGTGGACAGAAAAACACCTGTGGCGGTTTCGACGATTAAAAAACAAGATATAGAGTTAAAACTGGGTAATCAGGAATTTGTTGAGATTTTAAAATCGGTTCCAGGAGTGTATGCCAGTAGAGAAGGTGGAGGATTTGGAGATGGAGAAGTTACTTTAAGAGGATTCAACTCAGAAAACGTTGCCGTATTAATTAATGGAATTCCGGTGAACGACATGGAAGGTGGAAGAGTATATTGGTCTAACTGGACTGGTTTAGGAAGCGTTACTTCATCAATTCAGGTACAAAGAGGTTTAGGAGCTTCAAAAGTTGCTGTGCCATCTATTGGAGGAACCATAAATACAATTACAGATAATACAGATACCGAAGAAGGCGGTCAGGTTAGCTATAGCGTAGGAAACAATAATTATCAAAAAGTAGGCGTGAAACTTTCTACAGGATTGATGAATAATGGATTTGCAGCAACAGTTTATGCTGATAAAATATCAGGAGACGGTTTTGTTGACGGAACTCCATTTGAGGGTGTTTCTTATTTTGCTAGTATTTCTAAAAGATTTAATGAAAAACACCGATTGGTTCTTACTGGTACAGGTGCAACCCAAAGACACGGACAACGTTTTGAGCGTTTGCCTATCCAGGATTACAGAGCTAGCGATAGAGGAATTAAATTAAATAAAGGTTGGGGATATAAAAATGGTCAATTGTTTGCATTGAGTGAGAATTTTTTCAATAAACCTTTAATTTCAATGAATCACTATTGGACAATAAATGATAGAAACAAAATTAGTACAGCGGTATATTATTCTTCTGGAAAAGGAGGAGTAAATTTTGAAGATGGAGCCGATAAAGGAAAACTTACTGGTCCTAATTCATACCGTTTTGGAGAATTTGGCCCAGTTAATGTGGATCGTGTAGTTGCTGAAAATATGGCGAATGGCGAATCTACTGCAATTATTCAAACTACGGCTAATGATCATATTTGGGCAGGAGCTATTAGTACCTGGAACAGCAAAATTAATGAGCATTATACTTTTATAGGTGGTTTAGATTATCGCTACTACAAAGGAATCCATTACAAGAAAGTAGATGATTTGTTAGGTGGTCAATTTTACAAAGACAATAGCGATGTAAATAATCCAAATCAAGCAGCTGTTGTAGGTGATAAAATAGGTTTTTACAATGATGGTTTTGTTAATTGGTACGGAAGTTTTGCTCAATTAGAATACAATCAGGATAAATTTTCAGCTTTTGTTGCTTTGAATGGTTCTAATACAACTTACAAAAGAGTAGATTATTTTAGAAAATTAGCTACTGATCCAACCAGAGAAACAGATAATGTAGATTTCTTAGGTTATGGTGCTAAAACAGGAGGTAATTACCGTATAGATGATTACAACAACTTTTTTGTTAATGTTGGGTATTTTGAAAGAGCTCCTTATTTTTCAGCAGTTTGGGCAACCAATAATAATGATCAAACCAATAAAGATGCTAAAAACCAAAAAATATTTAGTGTTGAATTAGGATATGGTTTACGACTTCCAAAGTTTGCTGCCAATGTAAATTTATACCGAACGCAATGGGATGATAGAACGCAAACCGATACCAGAACGGCTTTAAATACAACAACTAATGAAGTTGAGACTATTTTTACCAATATTTTAGGTGTAGATGCTTTGCACCAGGGAGTTGAGGTTGATTTTGAATACCGTCCATCAACTGATTTTACGCTTACAGGTATGCTTTCATTAGGCGATTGGAGATGGGAAAATGATGTTACTGCTGTTATTACAGATTCTAATCAAAATGTAGTAAGTAACTTGAATTTATTTATCAAAGATCTTCCGGTAGGACGTTCGGCGCAAACTACTGCAGCTTTAGGAGCCCGATATTTTTTGACTCCAAAAACAAGTTTCAGTGTCGATTATAATTATTATGACAGATACTATGCTGATTTCAATCCAAGTAATCGTACTACAGCGGGTGTAGATCCTTGGAAAGTTCCTAGTTTTCATTTGTTTGACGCTTCATTGTTGCACAAATTCAAAATATTATCATTAGATGCTAAAGTAATTGGTCGAATCAATAATGTATTCAATACAGAATATATTACAAGGGCTAATGATAATGACGGAACAGCTCAGGGAGCAACCGTATTTTTTGGACCAGGAAGAACATTTAGTATCAGTTCAATCATTAATTTCTAATACAAACCATTATGAAAAATTTAAAATATTTATTTCTTTCGCTTGCCGTAGGATTGCTTTCATGTGAAAGTGAATTAGAAAAAACATACGATGAATTAGGAAACATTCCTAGTCCTGTAAAAACCGATTTAAAATACACTCTTGTTGATGCGGATTATGCAGGAATTGATCCCACTTCAAAAACTGATGATTACGAAAAATTCAAAGGGATTCCATCTGAAGAAGATGCAGTTGATAAAATTCCGGCTATTATTATAAAAAAACTAGTTCGTGTTGAAGGTGCCATTGCTGTGGTTAATTACAATTTGTATCGTCCTAGCTCTACAATAACTGCTACAACAGCATATACGGTTTCTGATGATGATTATGCAAGCCAGGGAGGAAATATAGCTCGATTTAAAAATTTCTCCAGTGAAGCTGATATTGTGAGATTTTTAAAAGCCAAGTTTCCGGCAGCGGTTAAAGGAAATGTAATTAAGTTATCGTATAATTACAATGTTTCAAGTGTAGCTACTCCTATGACTAAGAGTTTTTTATTCCATAGCAGTTTAAACTGGGAATCAACCTTTACGTTATCTGCTGCAAATTATACCACGTTAGGGCAATCATTTGCTAATTTTTCAGATAAAGCTGTAGCCGAAAAACGAATTGCTATTTATTTAAAGTCTACAGAAAAACCATTTGCTAATACTGGAGATATACAATCTGTTATCTATGTTTACTCTTATGTAGATAGTAATAATGTTAGAAAAAACGAAGATACTTTGTTGCAATATCAATATGATGGAACAGAATGGAAAGTTATTCCTGTATTGACACAACAAATATCTAATTTCAAATTCAAAAATGGAGTTTGGGTGTCTAATAATGTAATCAAATATACTTTTGTAAAAGCAGATTATGATGCCGCCGCTGCGGGATTAACATCAGATGCTAGTTTGACGAATCAAGTAGCTAACCTAACTAGTTTTGGAAACTTTAGCAGAACAAGTGGAACTACTGGATGGAGTGACGAAGCAATGTTAAAAGCTTTTAATGTTGTTTTAAAGAAAAACTATCCAAATGCCGAAGTAGACCAGGAATTCTTGTTGACTGTAAATGTTTATCGAGGATCAGCAACTACGGAGAATTTTACAGTAGTTCTGGATAGTAATAAAAACTATATTTATTTAAAAGTATAATGTTAGCAAAAGCTGTCTTACTGAGATAGTTGTTGTTTCTTATTGATTATTTTTTAATTCGAGTTGCTTTTTTGATTAAGAAATCAAGAATAGCAACTCGTTTTTCGTATAGAGAAAGTCCTGAAATAAAATGTGTTTTGGTTTTAAAACTGAATTAAAAAAGATTATAAGAATTAATAATTATTCTTGAGTATTTTATCGTCGCTTTTTTCTTATGTTTGAAAACGAATAGTAAAAGCTATGATATAAATGGAAGAGTTTAAAATTGCAAATTATTTACTAGCATCAAAACAAAAGCGAGTTTTAAATTGGATTATTGATATTATAATAATGCGGTTTATTGTTTATTTGCTATTGACTTTAGTAGATTCTTCACCTATTTCAAATAAAATAAACTCGTTTAACCTGATTGAACGTTATTTGTTTTGGAGTTTTATCATTTTTATTTATTATGGAGTTACTGAAATTTTTCTTTCTCGTTCTCTAGCTAAATATTTTACGAAAACAATCGTCGTTATGGAAGATGGTTCAAAACCAGATGTAATGACAATTTTAATTAGAACTTTGGTGCGTATTTTCCCTTTTGAACCGTTGAGTTTTTTAAGAGGACGTGATTTTGGTTTGCATGATAAATATTCTAAAACTTTTGTTGTAATGAAATCTAAACTCCAAAAGCAAATGAAAGAATATCTTGAGTTAGAATCTTTGGAAAAAGTCCTAAAATAAAACGTATTTTTGAGTTCTTAAATTAGAAATCAAAAATCGTTAATCAAAAATCAAATGAACTGGGAACAACTTTTATCTTTAAAACGACAAGGTGATACAAGCAAAAGATTACGAATTGAACAAGACGACACCCGATTGGGTTTTGAGGTAGATTATGATCGTATTATTTTCTCGGCCGCGTTTAGAAGTTTACAAGATAAAACACAGGTTATTCCACTTTCAAAAACTGATTTTGTGCACACTCGTTTGACACACAGTTTAGAAGTTTCGGTTGTGGGACGTTCTTTAGGACGTTTGGTTGGAAAAAAAATCATAGAAAAATACCCGCATCTAAAAGAAGTGCATGGTTTTCACATGAACGATTTTGGTGCTATTGTTGCCGCTGCATCATTAGCGCATGATATTGGAAATCCACCATTTGGTCATTCGGGAGAGAAAGCTATAGGAGAGTATTTTTCGAATGGAAAAGGACAAAAATATAAGGAGCATTTAACCGCTAAACAATGGCAGGATTTAATTGATTTTGAAGGCAACGCCAATGGTTTTTCGGTAATGACTTCCAGTCGTCCGGGAATTGAAGGAGGATTGCGTATTTCATATGCTACTCTGGGCGCTTTTATGAAATATCCTAAAGAGAGTTTGCCTAAAAAACCAACTAGAAATATCTCAGATAAAAAATACGGTTTCTTTCAGGCGGATAAGGCTTTTTTCCAGGAAGCAGCAAAAGATATGGGTTTAATCCCAAATAAATCAGGTGATGATATTGGTTTCGAAAGGCATCCGCTGGCTTATCTTGTTGAAGCAGCAGATGATATTTGTTACACCATTATTGATTTTGAAGACGGAATCAATTTAGGTTTGGTTTCCGAAGATTTTGCTTTGGAATACCTGATTAAACTGGTAAAAGACAGCATCGATACTGCAAAATATAAAACTTTGGAAACTAAAGAAGATCGAATCAGTTATTTGAGAGCTTTAGCTATTGGCAGTTTGATAAATGATGCAGTTAAAGTTTTTATTGCTAATGAAGAAGCCATTTTAGAAGGCAAATTCCATTTTGCATTAATGGATAAGAGCAAGTATAAGGCGCAAATGGATGATATCATTAAAATTAGTATTGATAATATTTACCAAAGTCGGGAAGTTATTGAAAAAGAATTGGTAGGCTACCAAATCATACAAACTTTACTTGATAGATTTATCACAGCTTACGACAATAAATTCAACGGTACCGCTTCTAATTATGATAAATTAATACTGAAATTAATGCCAGAGAAACATCATTTAGAAAAAGAAAATCTTTATGATAGATTGCTGCATATTTGCCATTATGTTTCATTACTAACCGACGGAAATGCGCTGGAATTATATGAAACTATAAATGGGACTAAAAAACGATAATGGATTAAAAAGCATAAGTAAGTCCCACACCTAACACTTGTTTTATTTGTGTTTTTGGACCTTCGGTAACTTGTTTTCCATCAACTTCGATTTTGTTTTTAATATCGTCGTCGTAAATAATTCGGGTACCAATATTGGCTTGTACATATCGATTAACCACTAAGTTTAATGCTAAATCACAGTCTACATCGACGTTTCCAAACTTGTTAATGTAGTCTGAATAAAGACTCACATTACTTACAAAGATTACGTTTTTGTAAATTTCGTTTTTATAATGATTGGTAATTAATACACCCACTTCATTTTTAGATCTTTTTCCTTTTACAAGTACGTTTCCGTCTGCGTCATAAATTGCTTTTTCGACACCAAAAGATCCTTTATCTGCTAATTCCTGATCCCAAACTAAAGTTGCTTTGTAAGTAAGGGGAGAGGCGTAAAAGACAAAATCTTTACTTTTTTTGCTATACTCAGCTCCTGTTCCTAAAAACATATAAGCAGGAGCAAATAGTCTGGAAATAGGATTGTCTTTGTTCGGATATTTGTAACCGTTGGTTAATTGAGTATTAAAGTTAAGTTTTCCCGAATGATACCAGTTGCTTTCTGGATTTTTTCGGTACCCAAAAGTAGAGTTGAATCTAAAAGCATCATCAGTTTTACGGACTTCAATTCCGTCTTGTTTATTCATCCCGTATCTAATACTGAGTTCATTAACCCATTTGGTAAATTTTCTCTCGTAGGTTCTGTTAATATCTGCTTTAAGTAACCCTGAAATTGAACTGGTTCCCCCCGCACTCCAGTTTACAAATGCAATTTCTGAAATATCAAATCCTAAAATATTTTTTCCCTTCCAATGAGAATAGTGTGCTTCTATCCTAACGATATCAGGAATAGCAACTGTTCTCGCAAGAGTATATTTTGGTTTTTGTGGCTCTGGTTTTCGATAAAAATTATCATTTAATACAGAAACTATAATTTTTTTTACAGAATCATTTATTATGGTGTCATTTATTAATAGAAGAACAGGGGGCGTTTTTACCGCTATTATATTTTGTAATTTCGGAATACTTGCTGTTCTAACAGAATCTTTTAAAATCGTGTCATTTAATATCTGTGAAAAAACAGAAGTACTTGTTAAGAATATAAATACAATTATAATTTTGTTGAAGTCTTGTAGTTTCATTATTAAATTGAAATTTGGTTGTGCAAATTACTTCTTACTATAACTTAAAAAAAGTAATTTTAGTGTTTTAACATCAATTCCACAATATTGTTGTAATTGATTTACAGTTCCTTGCTCAATAAATTTATCTGAAATTCCCAATGTTTTAATATTATTCTGATAATTGTTGTGAGCGGCAAATTCGAGAATTCCACTTCCAAAGCCACCAATAATTGTGCCATCTTCTATGGTGATGATGTTTTTGAATTGTTTAAATATCTCGTGTAACGCTTTTTCGTCCAGTGGTTTAACAAAAGCAAAATCATAATGTGCAATTCCTTCTGAGTTTTCAATTTCTTTTAATGCTAAACTCACATTGTTTCCTATAGTTCCATTGGATAAAACGGCTACTTTAGAACCTTCTTTGACACAACTCGCTTCTCCGATAGTAATTTTTTGATAGTTGCCAAAATGCTCTTTTTTCCAGTCAGCAATTATGCCTCGACCACGTGGATATCGAATTGCAATAGGTAATTCTAAACCTAATTGAGCCGTATATAATATGTTTTGCAATGCAATTTCATTTGCAGGAGCATAAATAATTAGATTAGGAATGCAACGCAAATAAGCGATATCAAAAACCCCATGATGAGTGGCGCCGTCTTCGCCTACTAATCCGGCTCTGTCTAAACAAAAAATAACAGGTAGTTTTTGTAAAGCCACATCATGAATGACCTGATCATAGGCTCTTTGTAAAAAAGTAGAATAAATATTGCAATAAACAATCAAGCCCTGAGTTGCCATTCCAGCAGCTAAGGTTACGGCATGTTGTTCGGCAATACCTACATCAAAGGCACGATCTGGGAATGCGTCCATCATGAATTTTAATGAACTTCCAGTAGGCATGGCAGGAGTAATTCCAACTATTTTTTGATTTTTTTGTGCCAAATCTAAAATGGTCAAACCAAAAACATCCTGGTATTTTGGAGGAAGGTTTTCTTCAATTTTGGGAATGATTTCTCCGGTGATGGCATCAAATTTTCCAGGAGCATGATATTGTACCTGATTTTCTTCGGCTTGTAATAATCCTTTTCCTTTTTTGGTAATTACATGAAGAAATTTAGGTCCTTTTATTTTTTGTAAACGCTTTAATTCTTTAATAACAGCAAAAATATCATTTCCGTCAATTGGGCCTGAATAATTAAAATTCAAGGATTTTATCATGTTATTTTGCCTCGGATTCTTCCCTTCTTTTACTGCAGTGAGATAGTTTTTCAGAGCACCAACGCTTGGGTCGATTCCGATGGCATTATCATTAAGAATAACTAATAAATTAGCATTAGTAACTCCGGCATGATTCAATCCTTCAAAAGCCATTCCTGAAGCTATTGAAGCATCGCCAATTACTGCGATATGTTGTTTTTCGAAATCCCCATTAATATTGGAAGCAATTGCCATTCCTAAAGCGGCTGAAATAGAAGTAGAAGAGTGGCCTACGCCAAAAGCATCGTAGATACTTTCGCTTCTTTTGGGGAAACCAGAAATACCGTCGAGTTGGCGATTAGTATGAAAAATGGCTCTTCGACCAGTTAGAATTTTATGTCCGTAAGCCTGATGACCTACATCCCAAATTAAAGCATCTTCAGGCGTGTTGAATACATAATGAAGCGCAATGGTTAATTCGATAACTCCTAAACTGGCACCCAAATGCCCTTCTTTTACTG
>Ga0247805_1000278_pt1 | contig 29206 bp, 23 predicted proteins | sample UWRJL044104R1_FD_180930 | JGI IMG/M metagenome (GOLD analysis project Ga0247805, IMG submission 180930) | Plant litter microbial communities from Arlington Agricultural Research Station in Wisconsin, United States - UWRJ-L044-104R-1 | ecosystem: Environmental > Terrestrial > Plant litter >... | reverse complement strand
ACAAGTACCCCGAGGGCTTCGACCCGGAGACCAACGAGTGGCGTGAAGGCTTCGAGACCCAGCGCGAGAAGTGGGAGCAGGACTACGCTGCAGCCCAGGCTCGTTGGGAGCAGCACAAGAAGCAGGTCGCCGCAGCAGCACTCGAGGTTGACGCCCCGAGCAGCAGCAACGACGTCCCCGCCGGTGCATCGACGTTCTCGAGCGAGTCGGCTTCGGCTGGAACGCTTGCTGACGACGAGTCGCTTGCAGCACTTCGTGAGAAGCTCAGCAACAACTCCTAACCACGGTTAGACGCAGCGGCCGGGTCCCTTCGGGGTCCCGGCCGTTTTGTGTACTCCCGGGCGTATCGCGGGCAATCTTTCTGCCAGAATCGCTGGATGACGCAGCGCATCGATTTCAGCCCGCTCACGATCGACGTGCCGGCCGGTGAAGCGCGCGCGTTCAACGCCGCGGTGTCCGCATCGGTGCCGACCGCGCCATCCAGAGCTCGCGGTTTTGGTTTTGCCGTCGACCTCATCGGGCTTTTCGGGCTTGTGCCCGCTGAGCTGCTGTTCTTCCCGCTGTTTGTTTCGACGCTCGTCGGGTCAATTCTCGAACCGAGCGCGCAGGCCTGGTCGCTGACCCTTCTGCTTTTCGTTGTCAATCTTGGCGCTGTCGCCATCATCTGGTGGCTCGCCAAGCGCTACGTGCGGCCGCTGCGCTCTCGCACCACCTGGATTCGGCTAGACCGTTTCGCACGCGCGAACAATCTGCGGTTTGCTCCGTGGTCGGCGGCGCCGAAGTACCCGTCTGCCTTTTTCGCGGTGGGCGCTGACCTCTACGTCTACGACCATGTGAGCTCGATCGACGGTCCGTTCTTCGACCTCGGCAACTTCGCCTATCAGGTGGGCCGCAGGGACGCCGAGAGCGTTGAGCACCGGCGTGGCTTTGTCGCTGTGCACCTCGATCACGCCGTCGACCAGTTTGTGCTCGACGCCCGGTCAGACGACGTGCTGGGTTTCAGCAGCCTGCCGATAGCTGTCCCGCGCGATCAGCGAGTCGAACTCGAGGGTAACTTCGCGCGTTCATTTACGCTCTACGCTCCCGCGGGTAGGGAGCGCGCAGCCCTCGAACTCTTCGACTCGACGATGCTCGGCACAATCGCCGATCTTGGCGTCGAGGTCGACCTCGAGACCAACGGCGAGTGGCTCTTCGCCTACTCGCGCAAACCCTTCGACATGAGCAACGCGGCGACCGTGCAGTCGCTGTTTGCTTTCGTCGACGTCGTCGGTGGCAAGTTTCGACAGAGCGTCGAGCGACTCACAGAACCGGCTAGCGCGGCGGGCGTTGTGACCGGTTCGCCGTTCGCGCGCAGTGAGCGCACTCTTCAGACCTGGGCGAGGGACCCACGTGTGCTTGTCTACGGGGTGGTTCTCGCGTTCTTCGGGGTGTTCGCTGGCGCGATCGCCATCCTGAACGCCGCGGGTTCCTAGCTCGTCGGCAGCGGCGGCACTGCCTGCACTTCCTTGCGTTCTGCGGCCTTACGTCGCGCCCGTCGGAAGATCGCGACGAAGAGAAAAACGAGCAGTGCAAGCGCGAGAATCACGAGCACGGGGAACAGGATCGCGAGAACCGTGAGCGTGACACTGCTCGCGTCTTCGACGGTGCTGAGAACGGGGGCAGCGGCGCCGAACGTAATCGCGTTGAGCGCGGGGCGAGCTGCCATCTTTGTGATGTGCACTCCGAGCGAGATTGCAACACCGAGCACAATCGGCACCCAGTTGTTGTTCTCGAAGAACGCGGCGGGGTCGGTGATGGCGTTGGTTTCTGTGGCCGAACCGGAGCCGAAGACAATGCCACCCGCTGCTGGGCGGATGATCGTCTGAATCCAGTCGTTGATCGAGTCGACAACCGGAATCTTGTCGGCGACCACTTCAATGACGAGCAGCACACCGATGATGACAAGCACCCAGTCGTTGCTGAGCCAGGCCCAGCCTGCGGGCAGCGTTACGAAGTCGAGAAACTTGTCAGCGAGACCGAGGGCAAGCAACGGGATATAGGCGTTGAGCCCGGCCGCAGCGGCGAGACCGGTTCCGGTGAGTAGTTCAAGCATGAGGAGTCCTCTCGTCACGCCGAGGCTAGCATTGCAGGATGCTGCTGATTGGTCTCACGGGCGGAATAGCCTCAGGTAAATCCGTCGTCGCGACCCGTCTCCGCGACCTCGGTGCCGTGCACGTCGACGCGGACCAGCTCGCGCGCGAGGTCGTCGAGCCGGGCACCCCCGGCCTAGCCGCAATCGCCGAGACCTTCGGCCCCGGGGTCATCGCCGACGACGGCAGCCTCAACCGCCCGGCGCTCGGCGCCATCATCTTCTCCGACCCGGCAAAACGCCTCGCGCTCAACGCGATAACGCACCCCGCCGTGTGGGCACTCGCCAGAGCGCGATTCGTGGATGCAACGGCTCACGACCCCAACGCGATCATCGTCTATGACGTGCCGCTGCTCGTCGAAGCGGCGACCGACCGGCCGATCACCTTCGACCTTGTTGTCGTTGTTGATGCCTCGACCGCTACGAGGTTGGAACGCCTCGTCTCGTTGCGGGGACTGAGTCGAGAGGAGGCATCCCATCGTCTGAATTCCCAAGCGAGCGATGCCGAACGCCTCGCCATCGCCGACGTTGTCATCGACGCGAACGGAACACTCGACGAGACCTATGCCCAGGTGGACATGCTCTGGGCGAAACTGAGCGCCACGCCCGGCGCCATGTCGGTGGCCGTGCCTAAGCTGGAGTAATGGAACCCACCCGTTCAGTGCGCCCTTTTGAGGTAATTAGCGAGTACACACCGAGCGGTGACCAGCCCACCGCCATCAAAGAACTCGCTCAGCGCGTCAACGCGGGGGAGACCGACATCGTGCTGCTCGGTGCGACAGGTACCGGTAAGTCCGCGACGACCGCGTGGCTCATCGAGCAGGTGCAGCGTCCAACTCTTGTGCTCGCGCACAACAAGACGCTTGCCGCGCAGCTCGCCAACGAGTTCCGCGAACTGATGCCGAACAACGCCGTCGAGTACTTCGTGAGCTACTACGACTACTACCAGCCCGAGGCGTACGTTCCGCAGACCGACACCTTCATCGAGAAAGACTCCTCGATCAACGCCGAGGTCGAGCGCCTTCGCCACTCGACGACCAACTCGCTGCTCAGCCGCCGCGACGTCGTTGTTGTGTCGACCGTGTCCTGCATCTACGGCCTCGGTACCCCCGAGGGCTACATGGAGGCGATGATCGCGCTGCAGGTGGGCATGCGCATCAATCGCGAGGCTCTTATCCGCAGGTTTGTGTCGATGCAGTACCAGCGCAACGATGTCGACTTCTCCCGAGGTAACTTCCGGGTGCGCGGCGACACGATCGAGATCATCCCGATGTACGAAGAGCTCGCCATCCGCATCGAGATGTTCGGTGACGAGATCGAGGCGCTCTACTCGCTGCACCCGCTCACGGGCGACGTCGTCAAGAAGATGGACGCCGTCTCGGTCTTCCCCGGTTCGCATTACGTCGCGGGCACCGACGTAATGCACAAGGCGATCGGCACCATCAAGGTCGAGCTCGACGAGCGCCTCAAGGAGCTCGAGCGCCAGGGCAAGCTGCTCGAGGCGCAGCGACTGCGTATGCGCACGACCTTCGACATCGAGATGATGGAGCAGATCGGCTTCTGCAACGGCATCGAGAACTACTCGGCGCACATCGACGGTCGCGCTCCGGGTGAACCCGCTCACACGCTGCTCGACTATTTTCCCGAAGACTTTCTCGTTGTAATTGACGAGTCACACGTAACGGTTCCGCAGATTGGTGCGATGTACGAGGGGGATGCCTCGCGCAAACGCACACTCGTCGAGCACGGCTTCCGGCTGCCGAGCGCTCTCGACAACCGCCCGCTCAAGTGGCCCGAGTTTCTCGACCGCGTCGGCCAGCGGGTCTACCTCTCGGCAACTCCCGGCAAGTACGAGATGGGTATCACCGACTCGGTCGTCGAGCAGATCATCCGCCCGACCGGCCTCATCGACCCGCAAATTGTCGTCAAGCCGACGAAGGGCCAGATCGACGACCTGCTCGAGCAGATCCACCTGCGCGTCGAACGCAACGAGCGTGTGCTCGTGACAACCCTCACAAAGAAGATGTCGGAGGAGCTCACGGAGTTCCTCACCGAGGCCGGGGTTCGCGTGCGCTATCTGCACTCCGACGTCGACACGCTGCGTCGCGTCGAACTGCTCACGGAGCTGCGCCAGGGCGTCTACGACGTGCTCGTGGGCATCAACCTGCTGCGTGAAGGACTCGACCTGCCGGAGGTCTCCCTCGTGGCGATCCTCGACGCCGACAAGGAGGGGTTCCTCCGCTCGTCGACCTCGCTCATCCAGACCATCGGTCGCGCGGCGCGCAACGTCTCCGGCGAGGTGCACATGTATGCCGACGTGATGACCGATTCGATGAAGCGCGCGATCGAGGAGACAACGCGTCGCCGCGAGAAGCAGGTCGCCTACAACCTCGAACGCGGAGTTGACCCGCAGCCGCTGCGCAAGAAGATCGCGGACATCACCGAGGCCCTCGCCCGCGAAGGCGCGGACACCGCTGCTCTCCTGGCCGGTCGCGACGGCAAAAAGCGCTCACCTACGCCCAACCTGCGCCGCGAGGGTCGAGCCGCTACCGGTGCCAACGAGCTCGAGACGATCATCGCCGACCTCAACGAGCAGATGCTCCAGGCCGCGGGAGAGCTCAAGTTCGAGCTCGCCGGTCGGTTGCGAGACGAGGTCTCTGACCTGAAGAAGGAGCTGCGGCAGATGGAGGCGGCGGGGCACATCTGAGTTGATTTAAGGCCTGAAGGCGGCGTCCCGCCGTTTGTTGTTCGCTCCTCGCTGGTTGAGTAGCGCGGTGGAGCTATGGCAATCGCGCCAGCGATTGCGCGACCCCAGCGCCGAGGGAGCCTGCGACCGAGGACGAGGTTCGGCACCTCAATGGGTTTCGATACGGCCGCGGGCGGCCTACTCAACCGTCGAGACCTCCACCGCGGCAGCGAATGTCAGACCCCGCCCGTACAATCGGTGGAGTGTCGATTTCACCTGTTCCCGGCCTGTCCAAGCTCAGCGTACGCGGGGCCCGCGTCCATAACCTCAAGAACGTAGACCTCGAGATTCCGAGGGATTCCCTCGTTGTCTTTACCGGTCTTTCCGGCTCCGGAAAGTCGAGCCTCGCCTTCGACACGATCTTCGCGGAAGGCCAGCGTCGCTACGTCGAGTCGCTCTCCGCGTATGCGCGCCAGTTCCTCGGGCAGGTCGATCGCCCCGACGTCGACTTCATCGAGGGCCTGTCGCCAGCCGTGAGCATCGACCAGAAGTCGACGAACCGTAACCCGCGTTCGACTGTCGGAACGATCACCGAGATCTACGACTACATGCGTCTGCTGTGGGCCCGCATCGGCATCCCGCACTGCGCGGTGTGTGGCGAACCCATCCAGCGCCAGACCGTTCAGCAGATCGCCGACCAGCTGATGGAACTCGAGACCGGCACCCGCTTCCAGATCCTCAGCCCGATGATCTCGCAGAAGAAGGGCGAGTTCGTCGACCTGTTCAAAGAGCTTGCGGCAGCCGGCTACTCACGAGCGGTGGTCGATGGCGAAGTCATCCAGCTCAGCGAGCCGCCAATTCTGAAGAAGCAGATCAAGCACGACATCTCGGTTGTCGTCGACAGGCTCGTTGCATCCGATGACGGTCTTACTCGGTTGACCGACTCTCTCGAGACGGCGCTGCGACTGACCGACGGTCTCGTCTCGATCAACTACGTTGACCTCGAAGGCGACGCCGCGTGGCGCACCTTCAGCGAAAAGCTCTCCTGCCCGAACAACCACCCCGTGCAGCTCACCGAGATCGAACCGCGCACGTTCTCGTTCAACGCTCCGTTCGGTGCCTGCCCGGAATGCTCGGGCCTGGGAACACGGATGTCTGTCGACGCCGACCTGCTCATCGCCGACGATTCGGTCAGCATCGCCGACGGCGCCATTTTGCCGTGGACGAACTCGGGCAACAGCCTCTCGCAGTACTTCGAGCGACTGCTCGAGGGGCTCGCGCGCGACTTCAATTTCTCTCTCAACACACCGTGGGGCGAGCTGCCGGAGAAGGCGCGCACGGCGATCCTCAACGGCAACAACTTCGAGGTCACCGTCAAGTGGAAGAACCGCTTCGGCCGCGAAATGAAGTACACAACCGGCTTCGAAGGCGTGATTCCCTACATCGAGCGCAAGTTCCTCGAGGCAGAGACCGATGCGAGCCGTCAGCGCTACGCGAGCTACCTGCGCGAGATTCCGTGCCCCGTCTGCGATGGCAAGCGCCTCAAGCCCGAGGTTCTCGCTGTCACTGTCAACGACCAGAGCATCTCAGATGTCTGTGAGCTCAGCCTCAGCGACTCCTACGAATTTATGGCTCAGCTCACCCTCACCGACCGCGAGGCGCACATCGCCGCGGCCGTGCTGCGGGAGATCCGTCTGCGCCTCGAGTTCCTCACCGAGGTCGGCCTCAGCTATCTCAACCTCGCGCGCGCAGCGGCGACGCTGAGCGGTGGAGAGGCCCAGCGCATCCGCCTCGCAACCCAGATCGGTTCGGGACTCACGGGCGTGCTCTACGTGCTCGACGAGCCGTCGATCGGGTTGCACCAGCGCGACAACCGCCGCCTTATCGAGACCCTCGTCAAGCTCAAGAACCTCGGCAACACGCTCATCGTTGTCGAGCACGACGAAGACACAATCCGCACAGCCGACTGGGTCGTCGACATCGGACCGGGCGCGGGCGAGCACGGCGGAATGGTTGTGCACTCGGGTTCTTACGAAGACCTGCTCGCGAACACCGATTCGTTTACGGGCGACTACCTCTCTGGCCGCCGCTCGATCGAGACGCCGAAGACGCGTCGCAAGATCGACAAGAAGCGCCAGGTCACTGTCGAGGGAGCGAAGGCCAACAACCTGCGCGACGTCACTGTGAGCTTTCCGCTCGGTGTGTTCACAGCGGTCACGGGCGTCTCCGGTTCCGGCAAGTCGAGCCTCGTCAACGACATCCTCTACAAGGTGCTGGCAAACGAGCTCAATGGTGCACGCCAGATTCCCGCGAAGCACAAGCGCGTCACGGGCCTCGACCACCTCGACAAGGTTGTTCATGTCGACCAGGCACCGATCGGCCGCACCCCGCGCTCGAACCCCGCCACCTACACCGGTGTCTTCGACAAGATCCGCAACCTGTTCGCCGAGACGATGGACGCAAAGGCCCGCGGCTACCTGCCCGGCCGCTTCAGCTTCAACGTCAAGGGCGGCCGCTGCGAGAACTGCTCGGGCGACGGAACCATCAAGATCGAGATGAACTTCCTGCCCGACGTGTACGTCGCGTGTGAGGTGTGCCACGGCGCGCGCTACAACCGCGACACACTCAACGTGAAGTACAAGGGCAAGAACATTGCCGAGGTACTCGACATGCCGATCAGCGAGGCCGCCGAGTTCTTCGAGGCGATCGGTGCGATCAGCAGGTTCCTCAAGACACTCGTGGATGTCGGACTCGGCTACGTGCGCCTCGGACAGAGTGCGACAACCCTGAGCGGTGGCGAGGCACAGCGAGTCAAACTCGCGACCGAGCTGCAGAAGCGCTCGAACGGCCGCAGCATCTACGTTCTCGACGAGCCGACGACCGGTCTGCACTTCGAAGACGTGCGAAAGCTCCTGCTTGTGCTCAACGGACTCGTCGACAAGGGAAACACCGTCATCGTCATCGAGCACAACCTCGATGTCATCAAGAGCGCGGATTGGCTCATCGACCTCGGCCCCGAAGGCGGAGCGGGCGGCGGCCAGGTGCTCGCGATCGGTACACCCGAGCAACTCGCGAAGGTGGAGAACAGCCACACGGGTGTCTTCCTGCGGGAGACGCTCGCCGGCATCCGAGCGTAGCGATCAGATGAGCGAGACAGTCGACTGGCGACCGAAGGCGGGGGAGATCCCCACGTCTCCGGGCGTCTATCGGTTCCGCGACCCGCAGGGCCGCGTGATCTACGTTGGCAAGGCAAACAGTCTTCGCGCCCGACTCGCCAATTACTTCCAGCCGCTGCGCAGTCTGCACGAGCGCACTCGACGCATGGTGCTCACAGCGGCTTCGGTCGAGTGGACGGTCGTCGCGTCGGAGTTCGAGGCGCTGCAGCTCGAGTTCACCTGGATCAAGGAATTTGACCCGCAGTTCAACGTCAAGTTCCGCGACGACAAGACCTACCCGTACCTCGCGATAACTCTGGGCGAGCCTGTGCCGCGCGTTATGGTGACGCGCAACAAGGGCCTCAAGGGTGCGCGGTACTTCGGGCCGTACACAAAGATCTGGGCGATTCGCGAGACGGTCGACCTGATGCTCAAGGCCTTCCCGATGCGCAGCTGCTCCGATTCGACGTACAAGCGCGCCGAACAGACCGGTCGCCCGTGCCTGCTCGGCGATATCGGCAAGTGCGCCGCTCCCTGTGTCGGCCGCATCTCGAAAGAGGATCATAAGTCGATCGCCCTCGACTTCGCATCGTTTATGGCGGGCAACGACACGCGACACACGGTTCAACTCACAAAGAAGATGGCAGCGGCCTCCGCAGCGATGGAGTACGAGCAGGCCGCGCGATTCCGTGACCAACTCGCCGCCCTCGAGGGCGCACTCGCCAAGAGCAACGTTGTGTTGAGCGACGAGGTCGACGCCGATATCTTCGGCATCGCGCACGACGAGCTCGCCGCGGCTGTGCAGCAGTTCATCGTGCGCGGTGGGCGCATCCGCGGTGTGCGCGGCTGGGTCGTCGACAAGGAGCTCGACGTCGAGCTGGGAGAACTTGTCGAAACTGTTTTGCAGAACGCGTACGACGACACCGAGCCGCCGCGCGAAATTCTTGTTCCCGCGATTCCGGATGACGCGGCAGAACTCGAGACCTGGCTCACCGGTTTGCGGTCAAAAGCCGGCAAGGTTGCGCTGCGCACCGCCCAGCGCGGCGACAAGGCTGCCCTCGCGCTCACCGTCGAGACCAACGCAAAAAACGCGCTGATGCTCTACAAGACCAGGCGCAGCGGTGACTTCGTTGCGCGGTCGCAGGCTCTCACCGACATCCAGGAGGCGCTCGGCATGGCCGACGCGCCGCTGCGGATGGAGTGCTACGACGTCTCGCACCTGAGCGGCACAAACATCGTGGCCTCGATGGTCGTCTTCGAAGACGGTCTCGCCCGCAAAGACCAGTACCGCCGATTTGCCATCGAGGAGTCGACAGACGACACCGACTCGATCTACCAGGTGCTGATGCGCCGACTCGCGTACCTCAAGGAGCCCGTGCTAGACCCGGTTGTCGCGGAGGACGACGAGGGGGAGAAGCGCCGAAAGAAGTTCTCCTACCCACCGCAACTGCTCATCGTTGACGGCGGACAGCCGCAGGTGGCGGCAGCGCAACGCGCACTCGACGATTCCGGAGTGAGCGGCATCCAACTCGTCGGAATCGCGAAGCGACTCGAAGAGATCTGGCTGCCCAACGACGACTTCCCCGTGATCCTGCCCCGCAACAGCGACGCCCTGTTTCTGTTCCAGCGCATTCGTGACGAGGCGCACCGGTTTGCCATCACCTTCCAGCGGCAGAAGCGGCGCAAAGACATCTCGAGTGTGCTCTCCGACGTACCCGGGCTCGGCCCGTCGCGCGTTGCAGAGCTGCTCAAGCACTTCGGTTCGGTCACGCGCCTGCGGGCAGCGGACGCCGAGTCCATCATGGAAGTACGTGGCGTCGGCCCGCAGCTTGCCCAGACGATAGTCGCCGCCCTGCACAACGGCTGAGCCGCGTATCCTTGAGGCGTGCCCACCCACAAAACCCGAACGACTGAACCGTGACCGCGCACGACGAGGCCCAGGAGATTCTGATTGTCACCGGTATGTCCGGTGCGGGGCGATCAACCGTGGGCAACGCCCTCGAAGACCTCGGCTGGTATGTCGTCGACAACCTGCCACCGCAACTGCTGCGCACGCTCGTTGACCTCGCGCAGCACGCGGGCAACGCACTACCGAAGATCGCTGCGGTAGTCGACGTTCGTGGCGGCAAGCTGTTCGCTGACGTGCAGGCCGCCGTGCAGGCGCTGCGCGACGCGGGCAACGTTCGGGTGCTCTACCTCGAAGCCACCGACGCGGTGCTCGTGCGACGCTTTGAGCAGGTTCGGCGTCCGCATCCACTGCAGGAGGATGGCACCCTGCTCGACGGCATCGCCGCAGAGCGTGTGCGCATGGAAGAGCTGCGCGCCTCGAGCGACATCATCGTTGACACTTCGGATCTCAACATCCACCAGCTGTCGACAACGATTCAGGAGCGATTCGCCCACGCCGACACACCCGGCATGCAAGTGACTGTGATGAGTTTTGGCTTCAAATACGGCCTGCCCGCCGACGCCGACCTCGTCGCCGACGCGCGTTTTATCCCCAACCCGTTCTGGATTCCCGAACTGCGCGCGCACACGGGACTGGAAACAGTTGTGAGTGACTATGTACTCGCACAGGAAGGCGTGCCAGAGTTCATTCACAACTACGCAGCAGCACTGAGCCCTGTGCTCGCCGGATATCAGCGCGAGAACAAAAGGCACGCTACTATCGCTCTGGGATGCACGGGTGGTAAACACCGGTCCGTCGCCATTGCCGAAGAGCTCGCCGCACTGTTGCGCGGTCTGCCCGGCGTGGCAGTCAGCGTGAAGCATCGCGACCTCGGTCGCGAATAGCCGCGATCCCGGTCATTAGGGCCGGGCAGCTCAACAGCACTTTTAATCGTGAAAGAAGGAACCGCCTCGTGGCACTAACCGCCGACGTCAAAGACGAACTCGCCAAACTCGAGGTCAGCAAGACGACTGTGCGCGCCGCCGAGTTGGCGACGATCCTGCGCTTCTCCGGCGGGCTTCACATGATCTCCGGCCGCATCGCCGTCGAGTCTGAGCTCGATTCGGCGACAATCGCCCGGCGCGTGCGCAAAGACCTCGCCGAGCTCTACGGGGTTCGCAGCGAGGGTGCCGTCATCTCGGCTTCGGGTGCGCGCCGCACCAACTCGTACCTCGTGCGCGTCGTCGACGGGGGAGAAACCCTCGCCCGCCAGACCGGCCTGCTCGACGCTCGCCGCCGCCCCATCCGCGGCCTGCCCAACAAGCTGACCACCGGAAGCCGTGACGACCTCGCAGCCGTCTGGCGCGGAGCCTTCCTCGCTGCCGGCTCACTCACCGACCCCGGGCGTTCTGCCGCTCTCGAAATCACGTGCCCCACGAATGAGGCAGCAATGGCCCTCGTGGGTGCCGCTGGCCGCCTGCAGGTGTCTGCCAAGAGCCGCGAGGTTCGCGGGGTGCATCGTGTTGTTGTTCGTGACGGCGAGGCCATCAGCGCGATGCTCGTCATTATGGGCGCCTCCGAGAGCCTCGCCGCGTGGGAAGAGATGCGCCAGCGCCGCGAGGTTCGCGCGACCGCGAACCGCCTCGTCAACTTCGACGACGCAAACCTGCGTCGTTCAGCCCAGGCCGCTGTCGCCGCGTGCTCGCGCGTCGAGCGTTCGCTTGAAATCCTCGGCGACACGGTTCCGGATCACCTGCGTTACGCGGGGGAGCTGCGACTGCGCTTCCGCGACTCGAGCCTCGACGAGCTCGGGCATCACGCCGACCCGCCCATGACCAAAGATGCAGTTGCGGGCCGCATTCGTCGCCTGCTCGCGATGGCCGACAAGCGCGCGACCGACCTCGGCATACCGGGCACCGACGCCAATCTGCCTCCCGAATTGATCGACCTTTAGCTGGGAAGCTGGGAAGCATCGGGGAGTGCGCTGGGTTGCATTCAGTAGACTGAAAACGTCAACCGGGCATTGGCCAGAAGGCGGCCCGGAACCACTTGCTAGGAGATAATTCAATGGCTGACTACACCCTGCCGGAACTCGCATATGACTACTCGGCTCTCGCGCCGCACATCAGTGCATCGATCATGGAGCTCCACCACAGCAAGCACCACCAGGCGTATGTGACAGGTGCCAACACGGCACTCGCGCAGCTCGCCGAGGCTCGCGACAAGGGCGACCTCACCTACGTGAACAAGCTCGAGAAGGACCTGTCCTTCAACCTCGGCGGTCACGTCAACCACTCGATCTTCTGGACGAACCTCTCTCCCGACGGGGGCGACAAGCCCACCGGTGACCTCGAGTCCGCGATCAACGACGAGTTCGGTTCGTTCGACAAGTTCACCGCGCACTTCACGGCGACAGCCATGGGCGTTCAGGGCTCCGGCTGGGCGGTTCTCGCCTGGGACTCGATCGGCCAGCGCCTCATCATTGTTCAGTTCTTCGACCAGCAGGGCAACCTGCCCGCGGGCATCGTGCCGATCCTGATGCTCGACGTCTGGGAGCACGCCTACTACCTCGACTACAAGAACGTACGCGCCGACTACGTCAAGGCCTTCTGGAACATCGCCAACTGGGAGAACGCGCAGAAGCGCTTCACAGTTGCGCGCGAGAAGACCGAAGGCCTGCTGCTACTCTCGTAGCGGTACTGTGGCCGGGCGTACATGCCCGGCCACCCTCCAATCCACCACCTAAGTGCGTCACTCAGGCGCCCGAAAACCTGGAGTTCCATTGAGCGTCAAGATCGGTATCAACGGCTTCGGTCGCATTGGCCGTAACTTCTTCCGTGCCGCACTGGCGAAGGGAAGTGACCTGGAGATCGTCGCGGTCAACGACCTCGACGATGCAGCAGCCCTCGCGCACCTCCTCAAGTACGACACCGTCAGCGGTCGCCTCGGCGCAACCGTCACGGTCGACGGCGACACGATCTACGTCGATGGCAAGCCCATTAAGGTGCTCGCCGAGCGCGACCCTTCCCTCCTCCCGTGGGGCGAGCTGGGAGTTGACATCGTCATCGAGTCGACCGGCCGCTTCACCAAGTCGGCAGACGCACGCAAGCACATTGAAGCTGGCGCCAAGAAGGTCATCGTCTCCGCACCCGCAACGGGCGAGGATGTCGCAACTCTCGTTCTCGGCGTCAACGAGGGCACCTACGACGCAGCGATCCACGACATCATCTCCAACGCGTCGTGCACAACGAACTGCCTCGCCCCTCTCGCCAAGGTCTTTATGGACAACTTCGGCATCGAGCGTGGCCTTATGACGACGGTTCACGCATACACGGCAGACCAGAACCTGCAGGACGGCCCGCACAGCGACCTCCGCCGTGCACGCGCTGCAGCCGGCAACATCATCCCGACGTCGACGGGCGCCGCAAAGGCTCTCGGCCTCGTTATCCCCGAGCTCGTTGGCAAGCTCGACGGTTACGCACTCCGCGTACCCGTGATCACCGGCTCGATCACCGACCTCACGCTCACCGCGTCGCGTCCCGTGACTGTCGAAGAGATCAACGCCGCGTACAAGGCAGCAGCAGAGGGTCCCCTCAAGGGCATCCTCAGCTACACCGAAGACGAGATCGTCTCGAGCGACATCCAGGGCGACCCGCACTCGTCGATCTTCGACGCCGGCCTCACAAAGGTCATCGGCGACCAGGTCAAGATCGCTTCCTGGTACGACAACGAGTGGGGATACTCCAACCGCCTCGTTGACGTCACCGAGTACGTCGCAGACAAGCTCTAAATATCCCGCCTAGTCTGCTCAGAAAGTAGAAATGACTCTTCGAACCATCGAGTCTCTGGGCGTTCTGACGGGTAAGACCGTACTCGTCCGTTGCGACCTGAACGTTCCGTTGAAAGACGGCACGATCACAGACGACGGACGAGTACGGGCTTCCCTGCCGACGCTCAACGCCCTCATCCACCAGGGTGCTCGCGTCGTCATTGTTTCCCACCTCGGTCGCCCCGAGGGCGCACCCGAAGACAAGTACAGTCTCGCTCCGGTCGCCCAGCGACTCAGTGAGCTGCTTGGCAAGGGTGTCACCTTCGCAAGCGACACAGTTGGTCCCGCTGCACAGACCGCCGTTGACGGTCTCGCCGACGGCGACGTCGCGCTGCTGGAGAACCTCCGCTTCAACCCCGGAGAAGCCAGCAAGGACGCGGCAGAACGCCTCGCGTTTGCGCAGCAGCTTGCAGACCTCGGAGATGCCTTCATCTCAGACGGCTTCGGTGTTGTGCACCGCAAGCAGGCGAGCGTCTTCGAACTCGCCGGCCTGCTGCCCAGCGCGGCCGGTCTGCTCATCGCGACAGAGCTCGACGTGCTCGACAAGCTCACCGAGAACCCAGAACGACCGTACGCGGTTGTGCTCGGCGGCTCGAAGGTCTCCGACAAGCTCGGTGTCATCGGACACCTGCTGCCCCGAGTGGACACGCTCCTCATCGGCGGCGGCATGCTCTTCACCTTCCTCGCGGCCCTCGGCCACAAAGTGGGCGCAAGCCTGCTCGAGGCCGACCAGCTCGACACGGTCAAGGGCTACCTCGCTCAGGCGAAAGAGCTCGGCGTGACGATCGTGCTCCCCACTGACGTTGTCGTCGCATCGAAGTTCGGTGCAGACGCCGAGGTCGTTGTCACGGCGGCGGACTCCATCGAGGAGACGCCCTTCGGTGCAACGGGACTCGGGCTCGACATCGGCCCGGAGACGGCTGCGAACTTCGCAACCATCATCGCGGCATCCAAGACTGTCTTCTGGAACGGCCCCATGGGCGTCTTCGAGCTCGCACCGTTCGCGGCCGGCACAAAGGCGATTGCCCAAGCGCTCACAGAGGTCGACGGACTCGGAGTCGTCGGCGGTGGCGACTCAGCCGCTGCCGTACGCGCTCTCGGGTTCAACGATGACCAGTTTGGCCACATTTCCACCGGCGGCGGCGCCAGCCTCGAGTTCCTCGAAGGCAAACACCTCCCCGGACTGGAGGTCCTCGGATGGCAGTAAACACTCGCACGCCCTTGTTGGCGGGCAACTGGAAGATGAACCTCGACCACCTGCAGTCGATCGCGTTTGTGCAGAAGCTCGCCTGGAGCCTCAAAGACGCGAACCACGACTTCGACAAGGCCGAAGTTGCGATCTTCCCCCCGTTCACTGATCTGCGCTCAGTGCAGACCCTGATCTCGGCCGACAAGCTCCCGCTCGCCTTTGGTGGTCAGGATGTCTCGGCTCAGGATTCGGGCGCGTACACCGGTGAGATCTCCGGTGCGTTCCTCAAGGCGCTCGACTGCACGTACGTGCTCATCGGGCACTCCGAGCGTCGCACGATGCACAACGAGGGCGACGACGTTGTGGCCGCTAAGGTCACTGCAGCCGTCAAGCACGGACTCGTTCCCGTGATCTGCGTCGGCGAGACCGCGGAAGACCTCGAGCTTCACGGCCCGAGCGCTGTTCCGGTTGCGCAGCTCAAGGCTGCACTCGCTGGAGTCAGCGGCAATGTCGACATCGTTGTTGCCTACGAGCCCGTCTGGGCCATCGGCTCCGGCCAGGCCGCGACACCCGAGCAGGCCGAGCAGGTTGCCTCGCAGTTGCGCATCACCCTGCGCGAGCTTCTCGGTGATGACGTTGCCGACGCGACACGCATTCTCTACGGTGGTTCGGTCAAGTCGGGCAACATCGCCGGCTTTATGCGTGAGCCCAACGTCGACGGTGCGCTTGTGGGCGGTGCGAGCCTCGATATCCCCGAGTTCTCCAGCATCGTGCGCTTCCAAAAGCACGTCGGTGTGTAGCACTCTGCCGATCTAGCTTCGTGCGCCGCTCCGGCGCGGTTATACTATCTGAGGCTGTTAAGCCGCTTCGAAAGGTTTCGCGTGGAAATTTTCCAGGTCCTCCTGCAGGTCGTACTCGGCATTACGAGTCTCCTGCTGACCCTGCTCATCCTGTTGCACCGTGGACGCGGTGGCGGTCTCTCCGACATGTTCGGTGGTGGCGTTACATCCAACCTCGGTGCATCCGGTGTTGCTGAGCGCAACCTTAACCGCATCACGGTCATTCTCGGTGTTGTCTGGATCACGAGCATCATCCTGCTCGGCCTCATCACCAAGTTCGACACCGGCGCGTAAGCGCCTCGTCCGCACTCACAACGTTTCGGGGGAATCAGATGGCTTCAGGTGGCAGTGCAATTAGGGGTTCGCGCGTAGGCGCTGGCCCGATGGGGGAGCAGGACCGCGGATTCCACGCGGACCGCATCCAGGTCTCCTACTGGGATGAGCTCGGCAACGAGACAGTTCGCTACTTCGCGGCGAATCTTCCCGACGAGGAGGTCCCCGTCACAATCGACTCACCGCAGAGTGGACTTCCTGCCGGTCGCGACAAGGCCAACCCGCCGTCGGTCGCCAAGCTCGAGCCGTACAAGACCCACCTCGCGTACGTCAAGGAACGCCGCACAGAAGAGGAGGCCGCTGGCCTTCTCGAGGAGGCGCTCCTGCAGCTTCGTCAGCGTCGCGGAAGCGTCCCGACGAGCTAGCCAGTACCTATAAAGAAGGCCCGCACCGTGAGGTGCGGGCCTTCTTTGTTGGATCGCTTAGTGCGCGTCGGTCGAATCCGTCGCGGTCCAGAAGATCTCCGTCGTCGTCAGGTTCTCGGGAACCTCGGCAGTCGCATCGGCGTCAACGAACAACGACGTCTCCTCGCGGCCCTTGACGCCAGCGGCCGGAACCTCGGTGCGGCTCGCACCGGCGAGCGTGAGTCCGAGGGCCGAAGCCTTGTCCGCGCCCGCGAGTACGAGCCAGACGCGCGCAGACGCGTTGATAACGGGAAGGGTGAGGCTGAGTCGCTCCGCCGGCGGCTTCGGCGAGTTGCGCACGGAGATAACCGACGCCTCCCGCTCGCGGATGCCGTCGAGGTCGGGGAACAGGCTGGCAACGTGACCGTCCGGGCCGACACCGAGAAACGTGATGTCGAAGCGCGGGTAGGCGAGGCCTTCGGCAGCATTGTCGGCAAGTTCTGACGCGTAGGCCGCGGCCGCGACATCCAAATCGACGCCGTCATCAGAAGCACCGAACGCATGGATGTTGCCGCTCTCAAGCCCGAGAGAGTCGAGCAGCGCGTCACGCGACTGTGTCTCGTTGCGCTCTGCATCGCCGCGCGGAAGCCAGCGCTCGTCGCCCCACCAGAAGTGAACCCTCGACCAGTCGACGCCGTCTTTCGCGGGCGAAGCCGCAACGTCGGCGAGTACGGCGCCACCCATTGATCCGCCCGTGAGCGCCACGTCAGCGCGCGGGGAGACCGCAAGAATGTCGACGAGGCTCGTGATAAAACGAGCCGCGACGGCCGCGGAAAGGGACTTCTTATCGGGGTGAACGAGCACCCGGCGTTCGTTTGTCACGCGCGTGGAGCCTTGGTCTTCCTTGTCGTTGCCGGCTTGGCCTTTACGAGTCGCGACTTCTTGGCAGGCTTGCCGAGCTGGCCGAGACCGTTCAGGATGACCTCACCGAAGAGGTCATCGGGGTCAAGCCTACGGAGTTCCTCTGCGAGGCAGTCGCGAAGGCTGCGACGCGGCAGTGAGATGTCGTGAGTCGGCTGGTTCGGCTGAACAAGCGTCGCAACGTTCGCGAGCGTGCGCTCGAGCTCGATCGAACCCGAGGCGCGGTGCAGAACAACGCCCTGGATTCCGCTTGAACCGTGCGACTTGCTCGACACCTCAAGCTTCACAGGCACCTGAAGCTGCAACTGCAGCCAGGCGGCAAGGAGAGCCGTCGAGGGGGAGTCGGCGGCACCATGCACCTCGACGCCCGTTACGGGCTCGTATGGCGGCTGGTCGAGCACAGCGGCGAGCTGTGCGCGCCAGAGTGTCAGGCGCGTCCACGCGAAGTCGGTGTCGCCGGGCTTGTAGGTCGACGCGAGATTCTCGAGAGCCGCGCGCGGGTTGGGGCTCGACGCGGCGTCGGTGATTCGACGCTGGGCGATGCCGCCGAGTGCTTCCTCGGAGACGACAGCGGGAGCAGCTCCCGGCCACCAGACGACAACCGGGGCGTCAGGAAGGAGCAGGCCCGTGACGAGCCCCTCCTGGTCGGTCGCCGCGTCACCATAGGCACGCACAACGATGACCTCGCTCGCGCCGGCGTCGCCGCCGACACGGATCTGGGCGTCGAGTCGTGCGTCGACCTTCGCCTTCTTCTGTGCCGCGATCGAGTCGCCGCTTGTTGAGAGCACAATCACGCGCATGGGGTGCTCGCGCGACGCGTCGTTGGCGGCCTCAATGGCCTCCTCCTCTTCGCCGAGCGTCGTCGAGATGACGAGGGTGAGCACACGACCGAGGGCGACAGCGCCGCCCTCTTCGCGGATCTTGACGAGAGTCTTTGAGATCTTGCTCGTCGTTGTGTCGGGAAGGTCGACAATCATGGTCGTCTCCATGTTCTGCCGTCGCGGGCAAGCAGGTCATCTGCGGACTTTGGTCCCCAGGTGCCGGGTCGGTACTGGTCGGGCTGGCCCTGTGTGGCCCAGAACTCCTCGATCGGGTCGAGGATCTTCCAGCTAAGTTCTACCTCTTCGTGGCGGGGGAACAGCGGCGGGTCTCCGAGCAGCACGTCGAGGATGAGTCGCTCGTACGCCTCGGGGCTTGCCTCTGTGAACGCGTGGCCATAACCGAAGTCCATGGTCACGTCGCGCACCTGCATTGTCGCGCCGGGAACCTTGGAGCCGAAGCGGATTGTGACACCCTCATCGGGCTGCACGCGGATCACAAGAGCGTTCTGCCCGAGTGTTCCGGTCTGGCTCTCGGCGAAGAGATTCTGCGGGGCGCGCTTGAAGACAACAGCGATCTCCGTGACGCGGCGACCGAGACGCTTGCCTGCACGCAGGTAGAAGGGCACACCGGCCCAACGGCGTGTGCCGATCTCGAGCTTGATTGCCGCGTACGTCTCGGTGAGCGACTCGGGGTTCATGCCGTCTTCGTCGAGGAAGCCAACAACCTTCTCGCCACCCTGCCAGCCACCGGAGTACTGACCGCGGGCCGTGGAGTTGCTGAGGTCCTTCGGCAGCTTGACCGCTGCGAGAACCTTCTCCTTCTCGGCACGCAAGTCTGCGGCGTCGAACGAGATGGGCTCCTCCATCGCCGTGAGGGCGAAGAGCTGCAGGAGGTGGTTCTGGATAACGTCGCGAGCTGCGCCAATACCGTCGTAGTAGCCAGCGCGACCGCCAACGCCGATGTCCTCGGCCATGGTGATCTGCACGTGGTCGACGTAGTTCGCGTTCCAAATGGGTTCGTACAGCTGGTTGGCGAAGCGGAGAGCCAGGATGTTCTGGACGGTCTCCTTGCCGAGGTAGTGGTCGATTCGGAACACGCTGTCGGGCGGGAAGACCGACTCGACAACAGCGTTCAACTCGCGAGCCGTCTTGAGGTCGCTACCAAACGGCTTCTCGATGACAACGCGGCGCCACTGGCCATCCTGCTGCTCTGCGAGCCCGGATTCCTTGAGCTGCTGCGTGACGAGCGGGAAGGCCTTCGGCGGGATCGACAGGTAGAACGCGTGGTTGCCCATGGTTCCGCGGTCGCGGTCGAGTTCCTCGATCGTCTCCTTGAGCTTGATAAACGCTGAATCGTCATCGAACTCGCCCTGCACAAAGCGGATGCCCTGCGCCAACTGGCGCCAGACATCCTCATCGAACGGGGTACGCGCGTACTGCTTGACAGCCTCGTACACGACCTTTTCGAAGTCCTGGTCCTCCCAGTCGCGGCGTGCGAAGCCCACGAGTGAGAAGCCGGGCGGAAGAAGGCCACGGTTTGCGAGGTCATACACGGCCGGCATCAGCTTCTTGCGCGACAGGTCACCTGTCACACCAAAGATGATGAGGCCGCTGGGGCCGGCGATGCGGTTGAGACGACGGTCCGAGGGCAACCGCAGCGGGTTGAACTCGGGGGTGATATCCACGGGGGACATGCAGCTCCTAGGGAATTCTCTAACTACTTGCCGAGCGCTGCGAGGAGCGCGTCGAGCTGCGTGGCAGGGTCGGTGAGGGTGAGGGTAAGAACGGGACGACCGTGCTCGGCGAGAACACTCGCGTCGCCGGCGGCCTGAGCCTGGATGAGCTGTCCGAAAGTGAACGGGCGCTCTGGAATGACGAGGTCGGTCTCCTGCGTTGTTGTGATCTGCAGGAATACGCCGGTTGCTGGCCCACCCTTGTGGTACTGGCCGGTGGAGTGCAGGAAGCGCGGCCCCCAGCCGAAGGTCACGGGGCGACCCGCGCGCTCGGCGATGGAGTTGCGCGTTGCTGCGAGCTCCGGCAGAGCCAGGCGGTCAACGTAGGCCTGGATGGAGACGTAGCCGTCTTCACCGAGGTAGGAGAGCAGCGACGAAACGGCGCCATCGAGGTCGGTTACGCCCTCGAGAACTTCGCTCGAACCGCGCACCTCGATGCCGTCCTCCACGAAGGCCGCGGCAGCGGGCTCCGGGCGGGCGTCGAGAAGACCACGCGTCGCGATCTTCGCGGACTCAACGTCGGGCTGGTCGAACGGGTTGATGCCGAGAAGGCGCCCGGCGATGGCCGTTGCGTACTCCCAGACGAGAAGCTGCGCACCGAGTGAACCGGCGATCTCGATCTCACCCTCGGCGACCTCGCGCGTGTCGTCGAAGTCTCCGACGAGGCGAACGATCTGCAGGTCGTCGATGGACTGCTCGAGTTCGGGAGCATCGAGCGGCAGGACGACGGGCAGGAGGCCCTTGCCGTCCTTTCCGGTCGACTCCGCGATGAGCTGCTCTACCCAGTCGCCGAAGCCGACGATGTGGGTTCCGTCGGCGATGATGCCGACCTTGTCCTTGAGCGGACGCGTTCCGGCGATAGCTGCGGCGAGGATAAGCGCGGGGTTCTCCGGCTCGTCAACGGAGAGCTGGGCCGACATGGCGTCGGCCTCGGCGAGAAGGGCAGCGATGTCGACGCCCGCGAGGCCCGAAGGCACGAGGCCGAACGCGGTGAGGGCGCTGTAGCGACCCCCGACGTTCGGGTCTGCGTTGAACACGCGGTAGCCGGCCTCACGAGCCGAGACGTCGAGCGGCGAGCCCGGGTCGGTCACGATGACGATGCGCTCGATCGGGTCGATCCCCGCATCGCGGAAGGCCTGCTCGTAGACGCGCTTCTGGCTGTCGGTCTCGACGGTTCCGCCGGACTTCGACGATATGACAACCGCGGTGCTGGCAAGACGGTCGCCCAAGGCTGCGAGCACCTGGCCGGGGGCCGTCGAGTCGAGAACGGTGAGCTCGACGCCGAACGTCTGCGTGATGACCTCTGGCGCGAGCGAGGAACCGCCCATGCCGCCGAGAACGATGTGGTTGACGCCGTCTTCGTGGAGCTTGTCGCGCAGGGCGATGATGTCGTCGACGAGGGGAGTGGAGATAGCAACCGACTCGGTCCAGCCGAGACGCTTTGCTGATTCCTCTTCGGCGGCGGTGCCCCACAGGGTCGCGTCGAGCCCCGTGATGCGGCTAGCGACGAGGTCGCTCACCAGCTGGGGAACAATGCGGTCGACTGCTTCTGCAGCCGCACCGCTCACTGCGATGGCGACAGTCACTTTGCTGCCTCGAGCGCTGCCGTGACGGTGTCGAGCAGTTCGTTCCAGGAAACGATGAACTTCTCAACGCCCTCCTTCTCGAGAAGTGCGGTGACGTCGTCGTAGGAGATGCCCTGCGCAGCGATCGCGTCGAGAACAGCCTTGGCCGCGTCGTACGAGGTGCTGATCGAGTCGCCGGCGATAACACCGTGGTCGAAGGTCGCCTCAAGCGTCTTCTCGGGCATTGTGTTGACAACCTCTGCGGCAACGAGCTCAACGACGTACGTCGTGTCGAGAACCGCGGGGTCCTTGACGCCGGTCGACGCCCAGAGCGGGCGCTGCTTGTTCGCGCCAGCGGCGAGAAGTGCGGTTGCACGGTCTGACGCGAACGACTGAACGTAGACCTCGTAGGCGAGCTGAGCGTTGGCAACGCCGGCCTTGCTCTTGAGCGCGAGTGCCTCGGGGGTTCCGACGGCTTCGAGCTGCTTGTCGATCTCGGTGTCGACACGCGACACGAAGAACGAGGCGACCGAGTGCAGCGTCGAGAGGTCGTGGCCGGCGGCCTGTGCCTTCTCGAGACCGGTGAGGTACGCATCGATGACTGCGCGGTAGCGGTCGAGGCTGAAGATAAGCGTCACGTTGACGGAGATGCCAGCGGCAATCGTCTCGGTGATGGCTTCGAGGCCCTCGATCGTCGCGGGAATCTTGATGAGAGCGTTGGGGCGGTCAACCTTTGCCCACAGCGCCTTCGCCTGCTCGATCGTCGCAGCTGCGTCGTGTGCGAAGCCCGGCTCGACCTCGATCGACACGCGGCCGTCGAAGCCGGCCGTCGCGTCGTAGATCGGGCGGAAGATGTCGCTGGCTGCTGCAACGTCATCGGTGGTGATCTCGAAGACGGCGTCGGTGACGCTCGTTCCGGCCTTTGCGAGCTCGGCGACCTGTGCGTCGTACGCTTCGCCCTTAGCGAGCGCGCCGGCGAAGATCGTCGGGTTCGTTGTTACGCCAACAACGTTGCGCTCGGCGATGAGCTTCTCAAGCCCGCCCGAGTTGATGCGCTCACGGGAAAGGTCGTCAAGCCAAATGCTTACGCCGGCTGCTGACAGGTCTGCGGTGGGGGAGTTAGTCATGTCGTATTTCTTCTTTCGGGGGTACGTATTAGACGGCGGCAATGGAGTCACGGGCGGCGGCCACTGCGGCCTCCGTCGTGATGCCGAACTCGCGGAACAGGGTCTTGTAATCAGCGGAAGCGCCGAAGTGCTCGATCGAGACGGAACGACCGGCGTCGCCGACATATTCCTTCCAACCGAGGGAGAGGCCGGCCTCGATGGAGACACGAGCCTTTACACCGCTCGGAAGCACCGACTCGCGGTAGGCGGCATCCTGCTCGGCGAACCATTCGAGGCTGGGAGCCGAGACGACGCGGGCGTGAATGCCATCGGCCTTGAGAACCTCGCGGGCCTCAACGGCGATCTGCAGTTCGGAGCCGGTCGCGATGAAGATGACATCGGGGGTTCCATTGGATGCCTCGGCGAGCACGTATGCGCCCTTCGCGACGTTCTTGGCCGAAGCGAAGGTGTCGCCGGTTGCGTCACCCGCGCCGCGCTCGAACACCGGAATGTTCTGGCGCGTGAGTGCGATACCCGCGGGGCCTTCGCGGCGCTCGAGGATTGTCTTCCAGGCCCAGGCGACCTCGTTGGCGTCGCCGGGGCGAACAACGTCGAGTCCCGGGATCGCGCGCAGCGTTGCGAGCTGCTCGATCGGCTGGTGGGTCGGTCCGTCTTCACCAAGGGCGACGGAGTCGTGGGTCCAGACGAAGATCGACGGCACCTTCATCAGCGCGGCGAGACGAACGGCCGGGCGCATGTAGTCGCTGAAGATCAGGAAGGTTCCACCGAACGCGCGGGTCGGGCCGTGCAACACGATGCCGTTGAGGATCGCAGCCATCGCGTGCTCGCGGATACCGAAGTGCAGAACGCGGCCGTACTTGTCGGCTGTCCACTCGTGAGTGGACCACTCCTCAGGAACGAATGACTTCGCGCCCGCGATCGTTGTGTTGTTCGACTCGGCGAGGTCGGCTGAGCCACCCCAGAGCTCGGGGATAAGGGCACCGAGAGCGTCGAGGACCTTGCCGGATGCGGCGCGGGTCGACACCTCCTTGCCCGCTTCGAAGACAGGAAGAGCCTCTTCGACACCCTCGGGCAGGTCGCCCGTGAGGAGACGGTCGAGGAGCTTCTTGTTGTCGGGGTTTGCAGCGGCCCAGGCGTCGAAGCCCTTCTGCCACTCTGCGCGAGCCTCAGCACCGCGGGTCACAGCCTTGCGGGTGTGCTCGATAACGTCGTCGGCAACCTCGAAGGACTGCTCGGGGTCGAAGCCAAGGATCTCCTTGACGCCGGCGAGCTCTTCGGCACCGAGAGCGGAACCGTGAATCTTTCCCGTGTTCTGCTTCTTCGGTGCGGGCCAGCCGATGATCGTGCGAAGGATGATGAGCGAAGGCTTGCCGGTCTCGGCCTGAGCTGCCTCGATCGCGGCGTTGAGCTCCGCGACATCCTCGTGATATTCGCCTGTCTTCTTCCAGTCGACAGTCTGTACGTGCCAGTTGTAGGCCTCGTAGCGTGCCTTCACGTCTTCTGTGAATGCGATGTTTGTGTCGTCTTCGATCGAAATCTGGTTCGAGTCGTAGATCGCGATGAGGTTGCCGAGCTTCTGGTGGCCGGCGAGAGAGGAAGCCTCGCTCGTGATGCCTTCCTGAAGGTCACCGTCGCCCGCGATGACGTAGACGTTGTGGTCGAAGGGGCTGGTTCCCTCAGCGGCCTCGGGGTCGAACAGGCCACGCTCGAAGCGGGCAGCGTAGGCGAAGCCGACGGCGGAGGCGAGTCCCTGGCCGAGCGGGCCGGTCGTGATCTCGACGCCGTCGGTATGGCCGTACTCGGGGTGGCCGGGGGTCAGCGAACCCCAGGTGCGAAGCGCCTTGAGGTCGTCGAGCTCGAGCCCGTAGCCGCCCAGGTAGAGCTGAACGTACTGGGTAAGCGACGAGTGGCCGACCGAGAGGATAAAGCGGTCGCGGCCAAGCCAGTGCTGGTCGGACGGGTCACGGCGCATGACCTTCTGGAAAAGGAGGTAAGCGGCGGGAGCAAGGCTCATCGCGGTACCGGGGTGACCGTTGCCCACCTTCTCAACGGCGTCAGCCGCGAGTACGCGTGCAGTGTTCACTGCCTTGTTGTCGATGGGATCCCACTGGAGTGCTGCCACGAGAATAATGACCCTTCATTTCTGCACTGCTTCGCCAGAACGGCATGAGTGCGCGGAGCGATTGTGCCTGCCTGACATCATCGGCTAACCGAAGGCGCGACACACTGCCTCGGAGTGAGGTCTGGGTGTGGGCGCCGACGATTGGCAAGCACAGACAAGTATAGAGAAACCTGAAGACCCTTTTGGGCCTGTGGAGCGCGAGCCGACTCGCGCGCCGTGTCGAAGTCGTACTATTGAACGTACGCACACAGGTGTTAGAGGAGTTATGGACGTTGCCGTAGAGAACCGCCCGACGAGCGGTCGAATCGGCCTCTCCCGCAAGGTTCGGGCGTATATCGCCCTCACAAAGCCCCGCGTGATCGAGCTGCTTCTTGTAACAACAGCACCCGTTATGGTCCTCGCCCAAGCGAGCATCCCGGGAACCCCAAGTGTTATCCCCAACCTGTGGCTCGTTCTCGCCACGCTCATCGGCGGCTCGCTGAGCGCCGGCTCCGCGAGTGCGTTCAACTGCTACATCGACCGGGATATCGACCGCCTGATGAAGCGAACGCAGAAGCGTCCGCTCGTGACCGGTGAACTCACCGACCGCGAAGCTCTTGTGTTCGCGTGGGTTATTGGCGTCGCATCCATTCTCTGGCTTGGATTTACGACGAATTGGCTCGCGGCTGGTCTCTCGCTCGCGGCGATTCTCGTCTACGTCTTCGTCTACACGCTGTGGCTCAAGCGCCGCACGGCTCAGAACATCGTCTGGGGCGGCATTGCGGGCTGCTTCCCGGTTGTCATTGGCTGGGCTGCGGTTACCGGTTCGTTGACCTGGGCGCCGGTGATTCTTTTCGCTGTGATCTTCCTGTGGACGCCGCCGCACTACTGGCCGCTGTCGATGAAGTACCGCGACGAGTACCAGAACGCGAGCGTGCCGATGCTCGCCGTCGTTCGCGGCCGCACGGTCGTCGGGCTGCAGATCATTCTCTACACCTGGGCGACGGTTGCAGCGTCTCTGCTGCTTATCCCGATCGCGCCCATGGGCTGGCTCTACACGATCGTCGCTATCGCCTCGGGCGGCTGGTTCATCTACGAGTCACACCGTCTCTACGGCCAGGCGATCAGACACGTCGAGGTCAAGCCGATGCGGCTCTTCCACAGCTCGATCTCGTACCTGACGCTTGTGTTCCTCGGGGTCGGGCTCGACCCGATCCTGCACTTCCCGCTGTAGCGCTGCGTTCCGTGCCCGGGCACGCGACCGTGGCACGGGTTGCAACCCCTGCCAGCGTTCGGTGCCCGGGCACGGGCGGCGGTTCTACTTCTTGAGCGACAGCACAACGGCGGTCATCGCCGCGGCAAGCGCGCACGCGAGCACCATGTGGATTCCCACTAGCACCTCGGGCAGCCCGAGTCGCGCCTGCGTCACGCCGATGATGATCTGAACAATCTCGATGCTCACCAGAATGACGGCAAACTTCTGAAGCCGCGCATTGCCGACGCGATACGCGCCGATCACGAGCAGCACGGTCGTCGCGAAGGCGGCGTAGGCGGGCCACGAGTGCAGGTGCTGCAGCAGCTCAGAGCTCAGGTCGTTGCGAGCGGAGCCGTGATCGCCGGCGTGAGGCCCTGACCCGGTCGTCAGAATTCCGAGAAGAACAGTCGCACCGACGAAGAAGGATGTCGCGTGCGCCAGCCCGACAAACCAGCGGGGCACAACCTTCGTTGTTCCGCGGGGGCCGTAGTAGACGCGGAACACAAAGACCGCCGCAAGAATCACGAGCACAACGCTCACGAGAAAGTGGAGCCCGACGACGTAGGGGTTGAGATTGGTGAGCACCGTGATGCCGCCGAGCACGGCCTGCAGCACGATCGAGAAGCAGGGGATGATCGCGAGCACAAAGAGGTCGCGGCGCTGCTTGCGGTAGCGCAGCACGAGCAGCAGCGTGATGATCGCGACGATCTGGATGACAAAGAACAGTGTGCGGTTGCCGAACTCGATGGCGCCGTGGATACCCATCTCCGGCGTCGCAACAAAGGATCCGTCTGTGCACTGCGGCCAGGTGGGGCAACCGAGGCCTGAACCGGTGAGACGCACGGCGCCGCCGGTTCCCACGATGAGCAGTTGGATGATGAGCGAAGCCCAGGCGAAGATGCGAACGCGGCGGTCTACCCCCTGCGGAAGCCAGTTCCAGAATCGTTCGATTGGGCCGACTGTCTGCGACATGGTGCCACTCACAGCACATCCTCCTGTTTTTCGGGGCGACTCCCTGTAGAATCAACAGGTTCAGGAACACAGCCCACAACCGGGGAGTCGACGAAGACTACAGGGGTAAAGCCCCCTGGTCCTGTTTCAGTCTAGGCACGCATTTACCCTCCCTCGTTCGCGAGCGGCGGCCGCGAGAGTGCCCGCATCGCAACGTTCGTCCCCCGGTAGCTTGCTGTGCGAGGGAATGTCGTGATGGCCACCTCGGTTATCACGGCTAAGGAAAGAGGTAACTATGTCTGACGTGCTGATCGATCGCCCAGAGCTCAACAGTCTTGGCCAATACGAATTCGGTTGGTCCGACTCCGACGCCGCTGGTGCGTCGGCTCGTCGTGGCGTTAACGAAGAGGTTGTCCGCGACATCTCGACCCTCAAGGGCGAGCCGCAGTCGATGCTCGACCTTCGCCTCAAGGGCCTCAAACTCTTCGGCATGAAGCCCATGCCCACGTGGGGTGCCGACCTCTCCGGCATCGACTTCGACAACATCAAATACTTTGTCCGCTCGACCGAGAAGCAGGCCCAGACCTGGGACGACCTTCCCGACGACATCAAGGACACCTACGAGAAGCTCGGTATTCCGGAGGCGGAGCGCCAGCGTCTCGTCGGCGGCGTCGCAGCGCAGTACGAGTCCGAGGTGGTGTACCACACCATCAACGAGGAGCTCGAGGCCCAGGGCGTCATCTTTATGGACACCGACACGGCCCTGCGCGAGCACCCCGAGTTCTTCGACGAGTACTTCGCGACCGTCATCCCGCCCGGAGATAACAAGTTCGCGGCGCTCAACACGGCTGTATGGTCGGGTGGCTCGTTTGTCTACGTGCCCCCGGGCGTTCACGTGGAGATCCCGCTGCAGGCCTACTTCCGTATCAACACCGAGAACATGGGTCAGTTCGAGCGCACCCTGATCATCGCCGACGAGGGTTCGTACGTTCACTACATCGAGGGCTGCACGGCTCCGATCTACAAGAGCGACTCGCTGCACTCGGCGGTCGTCGAGATCATCGTGAAGAAGAACGCCCGCGTTCGCTACACAACGATCCAGAACTGGTCGAACAACGTCTACAATCTCGTTACAAAGCGCGCGATCGCTCACGAGGGCGCAACCATGGAGTGGATCGACGGCAACATCGGTTCCAAGGTCACAATGAAGTACCCGAGCATCTACCTCGTGGGGGAGCACGCCAAGGGCGAGACCCTCTCGGTGGCATTCGCCGGCCCCGGCCAGCACCAGGATGCTGGCGCCAAGATGATCCACATGGCTCCGTACACCACGAGCTCGATCGTCTCGAAGTCGATCGCCCGTGGCGGCGGCCGCGCCGGTTACCGCGGCGAGGTTCGCGTTGACGAGAAGGCACACCACTCGGCAAACACCGTGCGCTGTGACGCGCTGCTCGTCGACACAATCTCGCGCTCCGACACCTACCCGGCGATCGACATTCGTGTCGACGACGTGCAGCTCGGCCACGAGGCAACCGTCTCCCGCGTCAGCGCTGAACAGCTCTTCTACCTGCAGTCGCGCGGTATGCCCGAAGACGAAGCAATGGCCATGATTGTTCGTGGCTTTATCGAACCGATCGCTCGCGAACTGCCGATGGAATACGCGCTCGAACTCAACAAGCTCATCGAGATGAGCATGGAAGGCTCCGTAGGCTAAATGTCGACAGCAACACCCACACCCGAAATCTCCGAAGCGCAGCACGGCGCGAAGGCGCACAGCGACGGAGGCTGGGGCAGATCCGCAGTCCCCGTTCAGACACGTTCTGACCGCTTTACTTCGAACGACCCCTCAGAGCACCCGGATGTCACGGGCCGCGAGTTCGAGTGGAAATTCACACCCGTTCCGCTCGTGCGCAACCTCATAGACGGCGACCTCGACGGAAGCGCGTACCCCTACGTCTCCACCGAGAGCGACGGCGTCGCAATCGAGTGGGTCACCCCGACCGACGCCCGCATCGGCTCCGCGGGTGCGGCCGAGGAGAAGTCCTCTGCCAACGCGTGGAAAAGCAGCGAGCACGCCCTCGCCGTAACGATCGCCGGACCGGAGCCGCTCGAGGCAACGATCTCGCGCTCGGCTTTCGGCACGGCACCGCGCGCGGCGCACACCGTTATCACCGCGAGAATGGGCAGCACCGGACTCGTTGTGCTGCAGAACTCCGGCGACGCGGCACTGACAGAGAACGTCGAGATAGTTGTCGAGGACGACGCGAACCTCACCGTCGTCACAGTGCAGGAATGGGCGGATGACGCGACTCACCTCGCGAGCCACTTCGCCCGTGTGCAC
>Ga0247805_1000277_pt1 | contig 29225 bp, 23 predicted proteins | sample UWRJL044104R1_FD_180930 | JGI IMG/M metagenome (GOLD analysis project Ga0247805, IMG submission 180930) | Plant litter microbial communities from Arlington Agricultural Research Station in Wisconsin, United States - UWRJ-L044-104R-1 | ecosystem: Environmental > Terrestrial > Plant litter >... | reverse complement strand
TTCCGTTGTCGTTAATTCCTGACAAACGGTTTTCTTCGTCCCATGTCATTTTACGAAAACTTTGGGTTTCGGAATTAAAACGTTCACGGAAAAAGTCGGGAGACTTTTATGTTATTTTCGATTTCCATGAACATCAAAAAATTGCGCAAAGTCGGAGACATTTGCGCAGCTTTTCATGAGAAGACTTCGGGGAGCTGGGGAATGCCACAAAACCTTTTTTCATAACAACGCCAGGCAAGGCATTGTCCCAAAAAAATGCACAATGTAATTCCGATTTTTGTGTTTTTGGCATAAAAAAACCTCGCAATTTGCGAGGCTTACTTTTATCCTTTGTCGATTTGCTTTGGCTCACGAGCAAGATGCTCGCGCCAGCACGGGGGCTGTTTGTTCATTAGTCAGAAGACATTCACGCAACCTTTCCAGTAGAACTATTTGGGAAGCGATATTCTATTTCAGAAACATATATAATTTTACAGCAAATAAGAGAACTCCACAAATAATTAAAAATAACCAATATTTTTTATATTCTAAAATTAAACCGAATTGCTTCTGATTATTAGAAAATTTCATAATTAAACCTATAAAAAGAAATACTGCAGGAGCTAAAATCCATCTAAACTTTTCATATATCATCATAATTATATACTTTAATTATCTATTGCTTTAAAAAAATATACTAGTGAAGCTATTACAAAACCTATAATTATAACCCAACTATTAAAAATCTGAAGCTTTGTATGAGGTTTTGAATAAACATCTGGATCTTCAATACCATTTCTATCTTTTAATGACCACTTGTTGAATTTGTAATAAATAAATGCAGCTAATGCAAATAAAAAACTATATAATAAAAATTTGTAATTCATAATTTATTTTGTTTGTTCTGTGATTATATCTTTAGTTTTATTTGAAGTTTCATTCTTAATAATTTCTCTGGTTACTTTTACTGCATCTTTTACAACTTTAGAAGCTTCATTACCTGCACCTGGCAAAACTTTATTAACGACAGCTTCAGTTGCTTTGCTAGCTAAAAAAATTCCGACATCTTGACTAGCCTCTTCATCTTCGGTAATAAATTTAACTCCTATTTCTACAACCGATCCAAAAGTACTAACAGCTCCTCCCCATGTAGCAACTGCTAATCCTGGTGCAGCACCAACACCCGCAATAGGTGCACCAGCTGCTGCTCCTATTAATCCTGCAGTAGTCATATTATCCCCTGTTTTTTGAATTATTTTAGCGCCTGTAAGCAATTGCTCTTTATGATCTTTTGTCCATTTCTGTACATCTTTAGCTGTCTGTTTAGTAGTTTTAACAACATTATCCTTTGTTTGAGTAATTGTCTTTTTCGCTTCCTTATAACTATTTTTTACCGTAGATTTAGCTTCATTGTACGATCTTGCAACTGTTCTTTTTGCCTCATTGTAAGATTTTTTTACTTCTTTCCAACTTGGCAAATCAGGTCAATTTCCGTCAGGATCAGTAAAATTAATAGGGTTATTAAATGAATATACATAGCCTCCCACACTTAAATCATTTTCTCCTTCTTTATCCAAACTCAACCATAAGGAAGTCTTCATATCCAGATACCTCGCCCCATAATAGCTAAGATTCGTCTCCCTGTCCAGCTCCTTCCCATTAAACAAATAAGGACTCGAAAACGACGAACTGTGCTCCTCAAACAAAACCTCCCCAAAAGCGATGTATTCCACGTGTTGGCTTATGCTTCCATTACGGGATGTAATATATGAAGTACTTCCCAAATGATCAGGGTGAAAATAAAAAATATCATTCTCCGGCAATCCAATTCCTGTGAAACCTTCTCCAGGCATAACTGTTGTAGGTTCTACTGGAGGACCAAATTGCACTGGTGGTCCGGGAACATCTCCCGGAGTATTAAACACTGGATTCCTTGGCCAGCCTTCCGGCGGCTCCTGATTTTCCTCTACTGGTTTTATGACTTCACTTGGATATGGGTCTCCTGTAAATTCAGGCGTTGCATAAATACCTTGTTGCGTCGGCGGACCTGGAGGAACTCCTAAAGTTTTAACATAATTGTCCAAAGCTTTTTGCTGTTCGGCAGTAAGTTTTCCATAATTTACGCCTCCTGCCGTTAATTTCAATGGCTGGGCAAATGATCCGTTTCCTAATTTTCCGTTGTCGTTAATTCCTGACAAACGGTTTTCTTCGTCCCATGTCATTTTACGAAAACTTTGGGTTTCGGAATTAAAACGTTCACGGAAAAAGTCGGGAGACTTTTATGTTATTTTCGATTTCCAAGAACATCAAAAAATTGCGCAAAGTCTAGAGACATTTGCGCAGCTTTTCATGAGAAGACTTCGGGGAGCTGGGGAATGCCAGAAAACCTTTTTTCATAACAACGCCAGGCAAGGCATTGTCCCAAAAAAATGCACAATGTAATTCTGATTTTTGTGTTTTTGGCATAAAAAAACCTCGCAATTTGCGAGGCTTTTACTTTTATCCTTTGTCGATTTGCTTTGGCTCACGAGCAAGATGCTCGCGCCAGCACGGGGCTGACTATAAAAATAAATGCCTTTAAATGTAACCGTTCATAGTCTTATGCTCTTTCATATTTGCAAACATATTCCAAGGCTCAGTTTACAATTAATTTTAAGCATAAAGAACCTCGCTTGCGGAGAGGTTCCTTATTCTGTGGAATTTGATAATGGTTTTTACCAAAAACACTTTTTTATCAATGATCAAATTTGTTTTACTTTATTGCTTCGCCCTGCATGCAGGCTAGGAAAGAATTTGCACGCTATCACTTGCTTTTTCTCACGAGCAAGATAATTGCGCCAGCATGGGGAACAAATTAATCTAATATTTAAATTTTTCCTTTGGAATAAACCATAACAGTAAAGAAAAAAAAGACAATACAAAAACTACATACAATGCTCCAATATTTTCATCCTTGTAAAAAACAATATCATTCTCAGCATCATAATAAAAATCGCTGTAATTTACATTTCCTACTTTTGCTTTTTTAGAAAGACTTACATCATCATACACTTTATTTTTAAACTCAACTTTACAAGTCGATGCAGATTTAGCTCTATAAGTAACCTCTAAAATTTTAACTACAATAGGATCTTGTTCTTTTACTATTTCCTTATTTCTAGAAACATTTTTATACCCAACTGCCGCTAGACTAAATAACCCTATATTTACAATAATACAAACAACAAATTTTAATTTACTCATTCTTTATCTTTATTTGTTTTATAAATCCCTGTACTCATAAGAGTTGCACCAGAAGTTGCTGTTTTATTAAACGGTTTACTAAACTTTTCATAGAAAGCTTTTTCTTTCTTAGCATTATTAATTTTTGCTTCCTGTGTTCTTATTTTCTTTAATCGCCCTTTTGCAGTGCCTGTACTGGAGGATGTTACATCTGATATTTTTCTTTCTGCTTTCTTAATTAAATCTTCTTGTTTAGAGATATGCTTTTCTAAACTTGTTCCTTTAAGCAAATGTCCCATACCAAAATCGGTAAGAGTAGAAATCAAAGTTTGAGTTAAATCAATTTCATCATCTTTAATATATTGTTTAAGCATGTCTTCAACTGCTCCTAGTCCTAATTCAAGCATTTTTATTAATATTTTTCTACCTGTTGATGAGCCAGCCCACTTTGTAAATTTGGCTACTCCTGAAACAGCTCCAAATCCTCCAGCAACACCAATATTAACTCCGTCTTTCCAATCCATAGCTTTATTAGCTTCAGCAAAAGTTTTATTTTCAAACAACATTTTTTCGCCAACAATAGACGCATATTCGGTAAGAATTCCCAATATAGCCCCAGCAATAGCTTGTTTACCGTTAGGATCTACATAAAGGATTGGATTTTGATAACAATAATTATAGTTTGATAAATTTCCTGAATTATAAATTCCTCCATTATGTTGTCCATCAAAATAGAATTCCTCTTCAAATATTGGATTGTAAGTTGCAAGTGGATCAACATTTAACCAAAGCGAAGTCTTCATGTCCAGGTACCTAGCCCCATAATAACTTAAATTCGTTTCTCGATCTAACTCTTTACCATTAAACAAATAAGGAGAACTAAACGACGAACTGTGCTCCTCAAACAAAACCTCCCCAAATGCGATGTACTCCACGTGCTGGCTTATGCTTCCATTTCGGGATGTAATATACGAAGTACTTCCCAAATGATCAGGATGAAAATAAAAAATATCATTCTCAGGCAAACCAATTCCTGTGAAACCTTCTCCAGGCATAACTGTTGTAGGTTCTACTGGAGGACCAAATTGCACCGGTGGTCCAGGAACATCACCCGGTGCATTAAACACAGGATTTCTCGGCCATCCTTCTGGAGGCTCCCGATTTTCCTCCACCGGTTTAATTACTTCGCTTGGGTAAGGATCACCTGTAAACTCCGGTGTTGCATAAATACCTTGCTGTGTTGGTGGTCCTGGAGGAACTCCTAAAGTTTTTACATAATTGTCAAGGGCTTTTTGTTGCTCGGCGGTCAGTTTGCCATAATTGACACCTCCTGCGGTTAATTTCAATGGCTGGGCAAATGATCCGTTTCCTAGCTTGCTTACTATTCTGGCCGCACCTTCAAAATAATGTTTGGTAAATTTTCCCTTGCTTATTACAAAGTATGGAGATATATATCCTGTATAATCATCAGTATGTACTATCGTTGCTGCAGTCTCCCCATTAATGGCAACGTTTTGAGAGTCGCCTGAACTTTTTATTACTCGGTCACCTCCTGCATCATAGGTAAATTGATGAATTCTTCCGTTATCATTAATACCAGATAAACGGTTTTCTTCGTCCCACGTCATTTTTCTGAAACTCTTTTCTTCCGTATAGCTGGTTGGATTTCCGTTGCCATCGTAAATATATTCCCGAGGTTCTGTTTTCCCTGCCTCAGCTATTTTGTTAGGTGCGTTAGGATGCAGTTCGTTGTCGTAATTGTAATCTAAAACATAGCCTTTCTGTTCATTGTTTACAGTATGCACCAGATCTTTCTTCGTAATATTATGCATTTTGTTATAGCTCATATTGAGCTCATAACTGGCTTTGGTAAACTCGCCCTGATAGGTTGCTTTTGCCGATTTTAACCGGTAGAAATCATCGTATTGGTATTCATGGTTTGATGTTCCGCCCAGTGTATTGTTTACAATTGGTGCGGTGTTTTTTATACCTAAAACGTTTCCAACCAAATCATAGCTATAGCTGTTGTTCATTACTTGTCGTGTACCGCTTTTTACCTGCAATTGCTGCAACCTGCGCATAACGGCATCATAGGTATAATTGGTTTCGGTATCGTTGCCATATTTTAAATACTTGCGCTGTTCGAATTCATCATAACTTAATTGTTTGATGTAATCATAGGTATGGCTTTCTTTTTTGCCCTGCATACTCTGCAGATTTCCTGCACGGTTATAGGTATAATTTACGACTTCGCCATCCGGATAGGTCATTTTTTGGATTCGGTTCCAGGTGTCGTATTCGTACTGCGAAATGTAGGTTTGTATATCGGTCGGCGTAATACGAAGTGTACGGATTTCTTTTTCGACTTCGCCTAACTTACCGTAGAAAAATTCCTGTCCGCCGCTCGCATCCTGCACAAACCACAATCTGCCACGGCGTGATGGAGTTCCGTCGGCTTTGCCGTAATTGTACTGCACATTATTTTGTGGATTTTTAGGATATTGAATGCTTTCTAATCGATTGTAATTATACACATATTCGATTGCACCGCCATTGGGCACCGTATTTTTAATATCCTGTGTAATACGCGAAGTTAAATTTCCTGCCAAATCGTACTGCATGGTCGTTGTTCCGGCATCAGGATGTGTAAATTCAATTCGTCTGCCCAGCCAGTCGTAACTGCTTTTGGTAATATGATCCATGGCATCGGTTACTTTTATCATTTCGCCTAATGCATTGGTATCAAACTTCGTTAGCAGATCATTTTGCATGCTGGCCAGGTTTTGTCCTGTTGCATCGGTATAGGTCTGGCTTGTTTTGTTTAAGGCGTCGGTTTGTGTGGTACGTAATACCGGCAGGCCTTCATAATTTTCAAGTGCAAAAGTTGTCGTATTAATGCTTCCGTCAGGCAGCGTCACTTTTACGGCACGCCCTACTTCGTCGTATTCGGTTTTTGTTGGCGTTACAGTCGATACTGCTGTGTTGAAATTATTGTCTATTGTAGTTGTCGTCGTAGGATAATAACTGGTTGTTGGTCTTCCTAATCCATCATAAATTACTTTTCCTGAAACGATTTGCGCTTCCTGGTCTGCACTTCCTGCGTTTGTAAATAAACTGGCTGTTTTTTTAACCTGCAAAGCTCTTCCTAATCCATCTGTATAGGTGTAGGTTTCAATATCCTTGTCTAATTCAGGATCGTAATTTCTGGTTTTCGAATACGGCACTTTGGCTTCCGGGAAATATTCGTAAGCAATGGTATATGGTTTTCCGGAAGCAATTTCATAAGGTGCTTTTATGGTTGCCATTCTTCCTTTGCTATCCAATGTATAAATCGTGCTCTGATCGTTTCGGTCGGTGGTTTTTATTGGTATTCCAAAACGATAATTATATTCCATTTTATTCTGATACCCAAATGCATCTTTTATTTCGGTCATATATTGATGATTTTCGGCATCAAATACATATTCCAAAGTCATACGCTGTGCTTTATGATTCTCCGGACCTGTTATTTTTTGCAGGTTTCCGTAAGTATCATAAGTAATATCAGTAACCGCAATTTTATCAGCCGCACTGTAGTTTTTTATCTGGGTAACTTCGGCTGTTGTGGTATTAATTGTGGTGGCTCTCTTACGACGCAAACCTTCTGTTGTAAATACTTCTAATTGTTTAGGAATTCCCCCATAATACGGCGTAGTGCTTTCGTAATAACTTATTTTTGCGATTACTTTATCATCGGCAGCACCGTTTCCTAAGTCTTCGTATTGGATAATATTTCCGTTAGCGTCATATTTATTAAACGTATTGGTTTCGAGATAATCGCTTCCGCCTTCGTACATTTTTTGATTGGCATGAACCAGCCCCACAAAAATACGTTTGGCATCGTACGAAGGCAAACTCAATTCTGCTACCGGAATGCTTGTCTGGGTCGCGACATCTATAAAACTATATTCGTTTTCTGACTCCTGGCGCATTTTGCCATTCTTATCTAACGTATAACTATGTTTTACCAGGTTTTTTCTAAAATAATCGCGGTTGTAAAATTCCTGAACGGTAGTGGAGAAAACCGAATTATCAGCCGCATCAATCTGCTCCTGGATAATTTTTCCAAAACCATAAAATTCTCTTTCACGGCGATCATGATATCCATCCTCATATCTGAATTTGGCAATCGAATGATCTATTCCGTCTCCAGTATGTCCGTCGAAAACATCTACAGACTGTAATACCCATTTGGCTGACGGATTTTCGTAACTTGGTTTTAGCAATTCGTAATCGACTACATAACTGTTTCCAGCGCCGTTGGTTACGCCTTTTAGCTTGTTGGTTCTTTTTATATTAGATAGGCGAACTATTAGCCTGTCTTCGTCTGTTGAAAGAATATAATCCGTATTACCATCACCATCAATATCCATAAAAGTAGCTTCGGTTCGAGAGGTACTAACCCCTGCTGATGCGCCAAAACTAGGCACTATTTTTATTCCGAAAAAAGGAATGTTAATTGGTATCGAAAATCCTACACTTCCTCCATAACTTGATGATGTATTACGGGTCATTGACTCAAAACGAGGATAAACAATCCCTGGTGCAAATGAATTTCCTAAATTAAGCTCCACTAAGACGCTGTTATCCTGATAACTGATTTTATCGGCTAATCCATCTCCGTTAATATCTAAAAAGGAGTTTGTATTATCCGAAGTATTATGGGAATAATTAAGCCCTCCCGAAAAAGAACCATTATAAACACTGTATCCGCCTCCAAAACCAACATCTAAAGACTTTCCTTTATTAATGACATTCATATCAGGCCATGATTCTGGGGGTAAAAAACCATACCCTGTATTTAGGGATACCGTTTGGTTCGTTTCAATTTTATCTGCCAGCCCATCACCGTTAATATCTGTATATACTTGAGTAGATTGGTCGTTTGCCTTTCCAATATTTCCACCTAAATTAACCGTTCCTCCAATTTTAGCAGCATCAGATGAAGCAGCAGCTTTTGCAGATTCAAATTTTACACCTGACTTATTAATTGTCATTTGCAGTGAGCTTTGCGGACCACCGTGATTAAAACTTCCAGCTATGCTGCCACCATACCCGGTTGTTTCCGAATGACTAAAACTTCCTATGGTAATCTTGCGGTTTTCTTTACCCCCAACTGGACTCGTAAATTGCACATTGTTATCTTTTATGTAATCGGGATAACCATCCCCATTCATATCGCTCATCGTTTGCACAACATAAGTGTTTCCTTTTGACCCACTGATCCCTCCACTAATGCCGCCAGAATCGCCTCCAATACCGCCTCCACCACCGATACTTCTGCTCTTACTTTCCGATATCATATCGAATGCCTCTGTTTCATATTGTTCTAATCCGTTTAAAGGTGAAGAAAAATCAGCAAAATCAGCAAAATCATCTTCTCCTAATCGTGTAGTACCCATAAACTCATTCTGAATAAAACCAGCCTGTTCTCCTCCGTAGAGTATAGAATTTGCGTAACTTGGACTCATTGGAATAAAATACTGTTGGGCAGTATTAAATTCATCGGGCATAGCATCCGGATCCAGAGAGTTTGTGTCTGGTAAATTATCCGTATCAATATTATTGTTACTGTTAAATTTCAATTGTGCCTGATCTATTACATTTCCGGCACTATTGCCATTCATCGCAAACCCACCCCAGTTCTTATACTGCAAACCAAAATTTATAGCCGTTTCAGTTAAATCAGAAAAAATAGAAAAATCATCCGTAGCTGCTGTCCATTCTAATGGATCAGGTGAGTCTGCATCTTTATTTTCGATTTTATAATTAATTTTGAAACTTCCGTTGGGGTATGATTTTATAATATCATTCAGTTTAGGATCACTTATGTATAATTCTAAATCTATAGGTTCCCCTTTTTGAGCGTCGGTATAGGTATAAGATCCATCATTTGCAGCACTATCAGGACTCAAAACACCGTTTACGATTACATAACTGGTTCTGGCAATCAATACACCATTTTGCTTTGCTGTAATTATAAGCTTTCCATCATATTCAAATCGATCAATCGAATTATCTAAAGTGTAATTGGCTGAATTAATAAACATATTTAGTTTGCCTGTAACGGTAGACTCTAATCCATCAATGAGATAGTTACCATCAATTTTTGAATAAAAACTATGTCCCACATCTACTTTTTTAATATTATCTGGTGTTACTGTTCCTGGCATTAGCGGCAGTGTAAGGGTAGCCTCAAAAAACAACTTTTTTACATCGATGTTAGTTGGGGAGATTATCGCTGCAGTAATAAATGTATTCTCTTCTGTAATGGTGAAACTGAGACTGCCCATATCAAAATCTACAATTTCCGACGCTAAAAACTGGCGCTCAAATAATGATGTTTCAACGGGTGAAGGACCAACTGTTTTTTTTGTGATTTTTAAAGTCACATGATCTGAAGTAATAGGTTTTCTAAAGCTTCCTGAAAATTTAATCAGACCTGGATTTGGTACAATAACAGGATTGGCCTGACTTACAAAAAAATCGGATGAGGCTTCAAAATTTTTAAGAGAGATTCCATTAGCATCATTTTTATTTGCATCAAGATCGATTATTGAATTAAAACCAGTATGATTGTTTTGAATCTTAGTATAAACTATTTCTGGATTCCAAATTATTTTATCATAGTTCCCGTCTTTTATGGCACTAACCCTAAAATACAAGCGTTCTCCTTTAATTACTGTCAGTGTTTGAGGTGCTCTACTTTTTATCAGATAATCGGATGCAATAATTATTTCATCCCAAATAAGGTTATTCCCTTTTTGAAAATAAAGATGCACTCCATCGGCTTTTTCAACACCATTTCTTGTTTTGTACTCTTGTCTTTCTTGTGAGTCATCTTCCAGTAACTGATAACTTTGATTTACTACAATAGTACCACTAACAGGAGCCTGCCATACACGTACCACATCATGTAAAGGATTTTTATCTAATAATTCAGCTAATTCAGCCGTACGATCAGGAACAGGAATGGTTAACTCACCATCACCCAAAACCGGCGCAGGTGTATCGAAACTAGAAGCAAAAAATGTAGGTACTCCATTTACAATACGATTGTACTGAACTTTACCCTGATCGACAAAATCCGGTAATCCATCACCATTAAAATCCATAAAATAGCTAATGGATCTGCTGGTAGAACGTTGTTCATCGTATCCAATATTTGCAGATGTCAAACCATTACCAATACTGGCGTCTATTCCCCAACTAAATGATTTACTTTTGCTGATTCCCAGATTTTTTATACCATTTATTTTTTTAGCCTCATCAAATCTAAAGGGAGATGTCGCCATTAAATTTTTGCAGTAATACACATCATTATCTTTTGAAAAAATTTTGTCCGGATAAGAATCTCCGTCTAAATCCTGAAAAACAACAAAAGTTTCAGATTGGCTCCAGCTGTTACCTCCGTGAGCACCTATCGTATTGTTTTTATACATATAATCAAGTGGACCTACACCCAATCGATAGTTTATCCCTTTTGAACTTCCATTTGTACTCCCTACAAGAGTGTGATTACTTTCAAATGCTTTTATCCCAGTAAAGCCTTGTTTTATATTATTATCAGGCACAGTCCAACTTTGCTCCGGCCCAAACGGATTATATTTTCCAGATGCATCCCGAATATCATCAAAATAATCCAGTGTATTGGTATAAAACAATTTAGACTCCGAATCATATTCGGAAACTGATCTTAATAATGTTTTCTTAAAAGCACCTTCTGTATATTCCAGTTCATAACTGCGGATCATATCGCTTTTGTAGCGTACTTCGATTTTTCGCAGTAACTGGTTGTTCAGCTGCCTGAAACCTAATCTTGCTGAAACCTGCACATCCAGTCGGTTGGCCTCGCCCAAATCTGAGTTCTTTACAAAGGTTACATTATAATTTCCCTTCTGGGAACCAAAACCGGTGTAATATACTTTTTTAAGATACAGTTCCCCGTCTTTTTTATCGTATTCATATTCAACTGTATTTCCTTTTAAATCAACCTGAAGGCAAAGCGCCCAATGTCCTATGTTTCCTGAAGCATCCTGCAGAACACCATTTGTATCAAGTCCAGATGCTGTTCCTCCGTAATAACTGGCTACACCGCTTTTATCCCTAACCACCCAGTAATAATTTTTGGGAGATGATCCTTTACGGATTATCTGCTGGAAGGCTCCTTCTCGTCTTGGATAAAATTGTTTGTCTGCCGTTCTGCTCACCCAGGCAGCACGATGTGTATTGGGAATCAAGGCTTCACCGGCAATGGAGTAGGATTCGGTTTCCTGATTGCTATCATATCTTGGTGCACCCCAGCGGGTCTCAATACTTACTGCAGGGGCTGACAAATCCCAGCCCATTCCAGCCCAGCTGTGGCCGCCGTCACTGTCATACTGCAGATTGAAGGAAGGCTGCATTCCCCCTCTTCCGTTTGGAATCACAATAGAAAAACCGGTACTTGCCGTTCCTCTTCCGTTTGCTGAAGGCGGTGCTATAGACTGAATTCCCACCAAAGGGCTTGCCGCTTTTAAATCCTTGATACTGGTTGGCGTATATCCTGAAGTCTCAGGAGACTCGGGCATTTTTATAATTCCGGCAATAAAATCAGTAAAGTGTGTGGTTTTCGCCTTAATTATTCCCTGCTTGACATCCAGTGAATCTTTGTTTACTTCCTGCCACAATCTTTTATTTTCATCAAAATAAAATACATTGATATCTTTCTCGGTATATCCTTCGGGAATTGCTTTTTTGTCGTAAGGCAATGAGAGCGTTACGGCTTTGTCAAAAATAGTTCCGTGTGGCAATAACCTGAAACCCGCATTGTTTCCGGTAACATTGACCATTGCCGAATTTAGCGGTGCAATATCTATCTTTCTTAAACCGCTAACCGATACATTTACATTAGTTTTTAAAGCACCAACAGGAAAAACGGCTGAAAATTCTTTGTATGCTAATTTGTTTTCGGTTTGAAAATGAATGGTTTTAAAGAGACGCTCATTTGCTTTTTCCAGAGGCCTGAAATCATTAACCTTTAAAAACTGATGCAGTTCCAGTTTTTCAGTAGTCAATACACCGGTTGTGGTTTCTTTTGAGACGCTAATCGCTTTTCCTGCCTGATCTGCATCAAAAATCAATTCAAATTCCGGTTGGCTGACATCAATTTCAATCCCGCCAATAGTCATCATTTTTATTTGTGATGGAAAATTAGTCCCTTTGATGTATAATTTGTTTTCTGATTTCAACAATGTAAAATCACTTGATAGATGAGCTGATCTATAAACAATCCTTACATTTTTGATTCGGTATGAATTTCCTATTCCTTCGGGAGCCGTAAATAACAAAACGTTATCTCCATTTCGCAATGACTTTTCAGAAAGCAGTTCTGATTGTCTGGTCCAGCTTTTATTCTCCGAAAGGAATTGTCCTCCGATGCTTGGCTGGTTGTTTAAACTTCTTGAAACCGAAGCTGCCTGATCGTATCCGTATAATTCATATTCCAAATAAGCGCTCTCTCCATTTGCAGGCAGGGCATCTACAGTAAGATGAAAAACATTATCATAGGCATCATCAACCTGGTCAGCATTTGCAACTCCAATAATTCCTTCGGTTATATCTGCAGAAAATGATTTTGTGTTTCTGCTCTCTTTAAAGATTTTTTCATCAGAATTCGCATTATCTTTAGTCACTGATGCTGCAATAGTATCCTCAAATAAGGAGGCTACATTATAATCTGCCAGATTAGTTGCAAACAAAAAGTAACCTATTAAAAATACCAGTATTATAATTTTATTTTTCATAAAAGTACGTGAATCGATTATCGATAAACAATCGGTTTATTTTAAATTATTTTACAATAACCTTAAAAGTTTTTGTGCCAAAATCAGAATTTATGCTTACCAGATATATTCCTGCAGCTATAGCAATTACCTCATCATAAATATAGTTTTCTATTTGAGTAAGCTGATGCTGCTTTATCAATGCTCCAGTTGTTGAATGTATGCTAATGTTTACATTTGTTTTATCAGGATATTGCAACGCAAGCGAAAAATGCCCGTCAGGTGTTGGATTAGGGTACAATATCACTACACTGCCATTATCAATTTCTTTTCCGTCCGAGGTTACTGCAATTTTGCTTGTTGTCTTGCAATCCTGTCCATTAGTCAATCTAAGCTCGTAATTACCGGGCTGATCAATCAATATTTTAGGATTATTGTCTATAAAATCCCCTTCGTAAAACCATTGGTATTCATAATTTCCGGACGGAAGGCCGGCACTAGCATCCAAGATTAGAGGATTTGCGCTTGTTAAGAGATAATCAGGTTTTAATTTAGGAAATGTTCCTTCCTTATCGGCTACAAATACGGTTTCTGAATATAAATTTCCTTTCGCATCTCTCACAATATAGTCATAGGTTCCCGATGAAAGCTGCACACCGGAATTGCTTTTTGCAGACTGGCTCCATTGTTTCACAACCACATCGGTACCTTCTTTTTTAACTGTTACGGTAAAAGGAGCTTCACCTCCTTCAATGGTGTAATTCATTTGTCCTGATCCCGAAAGTCCGCATGTAGCTTCGGTAATCCAGACCCTGCTGAACATTTGTGGTGCGATTTTTATGGTGAATTTGGTTTTTCCGGACTTTTGCTTGTCCCAGTTAAAATCGGAAAGCTTTAGTTTTTCTTTTGATGAAGTGCTGCCTAATCGAACGTATTCTGAATCGTTTTCATCATAAGATCCTTTCCCTGAATAATCGACCAAAAGCCAGTAAAAAGTATCTTTTGGCAACGTCCCTTTTATAAAATCCGGATTTAAGGACCAGTCCAGGCTCAAGTCGGCAGGATTAGAAAAATCCAATTGCCATTCTCTTGCAATTCCGATTGGCTCTCCTTGCTCCTGTTTTTTTACCAGAAGGTTTTTTCCGTTATCGCTCCAAAAGGTAAAATAATTATTGGGTATTATGCTGGACTTGCTTTTGAGTTCTATTGTCAGCAAACCTTCTTCAATCATATTACTGCTTTTGGGCTGTAATAATCCACTGTCATCATCTCTTCCTACCCCTGTAATGGATGACTCAAAGCCTTTGTGCTTGTCAATATCCCAAATCGTTTGACCCTGACTGTTCAAATAATTTTTAAAATCATATTGTGATAATGAAATACCGTATTTAATTGCCAGATAACTGGCTACCTTTTGAGTTTCTTTTCCCGATAAAACTCTATTATAGATCAGGATTTCACTGATATTTCCTTTAAATTCTTCAGGCGGAAGTTTTTCAAATTTAGATTTTTGCCCTATCGTCAAACTGGATAGTTGTGCAACAGTATCGGTAATATTTTGCTGAAAAAAATGAATATTGGCTTTGTGGGGCTTAATTTTTTCCTGATAGGATTGATAGGAATATCTTTTTAAATCTACCAAACGTTTATTGGTGGCTACTGAAAGTGTTTTTTTAGGATCGTTTATCGTCCATAAAAATTGTTCTTTAAGGCTATCTTTCACTTTATAGACCATAAATAAGGTCTGACGCCTTTTGTTGTCTATACCTAATGGCAATATCATGGAATCCTGTGCCGTATCAAAAACAACACTTGGATTGAAGTTGAAAGCTGTTCCTGTTTGTTTTTTGAATGAAATTTTTCCTTCTTTTTCTGTCAGGTTTTCCCAATAATAAGCATCACCATTATTTCTTGGCTTAATCCAGAAAAAAGGATCTTTTACTGCTCCCGGAATTATTTTTTGCTGCGCCGAAATAGGTAATGGCAGTACACTCAGCAAAAAAAATAGCAATAAAAAAAAGCCCCTTGTGTAAAGTTTTTTCATATCCTCAGGATTTAAAAATTAGCCAGGTCATCAAAGTCAAATGAATATCCTATGATCAATGAAATACTATTGATTTTATTTTTGTTTTCGCTATAGCGATGCCCATTCTCTTCTGTTGTCAAAGCATCCGTAAGTCCTAAAGTATATCGGGCTCCAATTGATACGTTCGAACTGAATTCATATCCTGCAGACAGCATTCCGTAAAAATAATTTTTTCCTGTAAGGGATTCTTTTAAAGTCTTTTCTACAGTTGCATCAGGCTCAAAATAAGTTCCGGTGCTTGCGGCCATTTCCTGGCCGTTTGAAGTATATTTAATATTATCACTATCAATGTTAAATCCTACGTAAGGTCCAACTCCTACATATAATCCTTCCATTGGATAATATTTAAACTGTGCTCCTACATTAATATACGAATAGCCAAAAGTCATTTTGTAATTGAGCCCTTTAACATCCTGATAATTCAAATCTGTAGCCTGACCAGAATAGGATATCTCAGTCTGAACAGCAACTTTTGCATACGGGTATTTCCAATTGATCATAAGACCTGCAGTTGCCCCAAATTTTCCTTTCTCATCTAGGGTGTAGCCTTCATAAATTCCTTTTGGCACAATGACATCAGGAAGATTAGACATGGAAGAATAAATTCCACCGGCAAAAAGACCGTATGTTATTTCCCTGTCGCCTTGAGCTAAAAGCGATTTCGTACTTACTAATAAAAGAAGCAAAATAATTTTTTTCATGTTTTTTATTGAAATTACCATTGATGAAAACTGTAGCCTATCGAAAGACAAAACACACTGCTGCGATTTTGGTTTTCAATAAACTGAAAAGAAGAAGCATTACTATTTATGACGTCCTTAACACCTAAATAATAACGCATATCAAAGTGAATGCTTTGCTGTAATTCATAACCTATTGCAAAGCACAAAGAAAAATCGCCCGCACCTTCAAGACCATCTATATAAAACTGTCTGGTTGCTACATCGTATTGTCCGCCTGCTTCATTTGAAGTATAAGTGACATCATTGGGTGATAAGCTGATTCCGTAAAAAGCACCAAATCCTAAATTTAATCCTTCGTATGGATACACTTTGTAAAGCGCACCAATTTCGAGATAAGCATAATGCAGCCCTAATTCAAATTCCTTGCCTGTAGTATCATGGTAATTTACGGTTGCTCCTGACTGTCTGAATAAAATTTCCGGCTGAATGGCAACCCTTGTATCATAAAGTTTGCAGTTCATAAAAAAACCGCCTTCCAGTCCATACATTCCTTTGGATTCCATTACGCTGTTATCAAAGGTATTGTCTCTCCCCTTAATACTTTCAGGAAGATTACTTATCTTGGAATATATTCCACCAAGCTTTAATCCGTAAGTAATATTGGTTTCATTTTGTCCGTAAAGTATAATGTTAAAAAAACAACAAAATATTGGTAAGTAGAGTATTACTTTCATTCGCAAAAATTTCTGCGAATATATGTATTAATTTTTTTAAATAAAGTCAGATAATCGATAAAAAGCTTTAATTTAAAAATCTAGATATTTAATTGAAAAATAATTCCTGAAATTTACTTCAACTTCTATTCTTTTTTAAATTACAATAAAAATTAATGTTTCTTAAGAAGATATTAAAAATTTTAATTATTAAAACCCACTAATTAAATTAATGAAATTAGTTAGTTTTATTTTAACAAGTTATATTTCATTTTAAATAAACATACTGACTTGCGTTAAATTTATAAATATTAAACTTATTTGCAATCAACATGTGAATTACATAACAATTGTAGATTTAAATATAAAATATTTTCTTTATGTAAGGCGTAATTTTGTAATTATCAATTCATTACATCTTAGCCATGAAAAATTCAAACACTTATTTCAGCGACAATTTCCAAAAAGAATGCATCCACAGTCAAATTTGTTCTGTTGGTAATGATGATTTAGCCTACAGAAAAGCCTATAAAGGTGACTGGGGAGATTGGGATGATATGCCTATAACTGCCACTTCGAACCTTAATGCTTTTGAAGTGAATGAAAACATATCCGTTGCAGGTGATGCAACAGCCTATGAAAATAGCTACCTATAATGTAAACGGAGTTAACGGCCGATTGGCTGTACTATTACGCTGGCTTGAAACAGCATCTCCTGATATTGTATGCCTTCAGGAGCTTAAAGCACCACAAGATAAATTTCCGGAAAAAGCCATTCATGACGCCGGCTATACTGCTGTATGGCATGGCCAGAAACAATGGAACGGTGTGGCTATATTAGCCCGCAATATGGAAATCCAGGAAATTACCCGTTTCCTTCCAGGGGATGAAGACGATATTCAAAGCCGCTATATTGAAGCCCTTATTAATGGTGTGGTCATTGCCTGCCTTTATCTTCCTAACGGTAACCCGGCCCCGGGACCTAAATTTGATTACAAATTAAAATGGTTTAAGAGACTTACTGAGCGTGCCGCAACCCTTATTCAATTAAAAACGCCCGTTATCCTGATTGGGGATTTTAATGTCATGCCTACAGAAATGGATGTTTATAAACCCGAGAAATGGTTGAAAGATGCCCTTTTCCGGCCTGAAGTCCGTGAAGCTTTTAAAACAATAGTGACACAGGGATGGACAGATGCAATTCGAACCCTTTATCCGGATGAAAAAATTTATACGTTTTGGGATTACTTCAGAAAAGCTTATGAAAGAGATGCCGGATTACGGATTGACCATTTTTTGCTAAGTCCCGATATTTCAAAAAAAATAAAATCTGGGGGTGTTGACCGCCATGTTCGAGGATGGGAAAAAACCAGTGACCATGCTCCGGTTTGGATAGAAATTGATTTTAAATAAAAACTATCCCGATTATCTGCTACACTTTTATCTGCTACGCCTTTTTATTCTTTATTTCCATTACCTCCCTTTTTACTTCCAGAAGCAGCTCTTTCATACTTTCTATTTCATTCAATTCCTGTTTTTTATCGGTGCGCCCAATATTGCACTGGTATTCCCAAATTTCTATAATATCTGAGAGCCTTACTTCATAATTGGGATAGTAACTATTGTCGGACTCTAGTACCAAGGCATTTTTTTTATTCTTGTTAAGACGCTTGTACACCATTCCTTCATTTTTAGTAATGAGTATATAAGTTTTACCATCCTGAACATCTCCCAGCCTTTCTACATACCGCCCAATAATAATACTTCCGTCTTCATGAGGCGGCATTGAATCGCCTTCTACAGGGAAACCCCTGTGTTTACCCGATCCCAAAAACGGAAGTGAGATCTGCTGAAGGCTTTCGATGTATTCCGGATCTGAATACCCGTTCAAATACCCCGCTTTTACCTTTTGCGTTACTACTTCAATGTAATTTTCTCCTTCCCTATCTACCTGTATTGGTAGTATAAGGCGGTTATTTTCCAATTTTAACAAATCGTGCATGTCTATTTTACGTATATCTACCGAAAGCAACAGATCGATACTTATATGAAAATAATAGGCCAGTTTTTTTAGAATATCATACGGCGCTTCTGACGTTCCGTCCTCATATTTAACGTACCTTCCCCTTGTGATTTTCAAACTCTCAGCGAGTTTTTCCTGCGAAACCTTGTTTTTTACCCTAAGGGCACGGATATTGTCTGAAAATAAAGACATAGTTATTTTGTTACAATTTGTAACATCAAATATAGTGAAAATTGTTATCAACTGTACTAATTTTGTTTCTTCCAAAAACAAATAAAAATGAGACTATTTGAAGATACCGAATTGTTTGCTTCCGGATTGAGAGGCAAAACGATATTTGACCTTCCGGATACCGAACTGATTTTGATTGATACCTTTTTCAGCAAGGAAGAGTCCGATTATTATTACGAGACTTTTCTTCATCAGACCCAATGGAGAGCATACGAAATGGCAATGTTTGATAAAGTTGTTACCGTGCCAAGGATGATTAGCTGGTATGGCGAAAAGGAAAAAATAGGCACTTCAGACAGCAATGCTGAATGGCCTACTGAACTCGTTACGATCAAAGACAAAGTAGAGCAAGAAACGCAACTGGATTTTAATGCCGTATTACTGAATTTATACCGAAACGGCAAAGACGGTGTTGGCTGGCATAGTGACAAAGAAAACAATACAGGAAAAGATCCTGTTATTGCCTCTGTAACTTTTGGGGAAACCAGAATGTTCCGTCTGCGTCATAAGTTTCGCAAAGATATTCCGACTGTTGAGATTCCATTGCATCATGGTTCTTTCCTATTAATGGGAGGCACTACCAACAGTTTCTGGCAGCACCAGGTTCCTAAAACAGCCCGAAATGTACTGCCCCGGATTAACCTGACTTTTAGAAGTGTGGACAGCCCAAAGTGATTATGATACAACTACAAAATGAATACCCTGAGTCAATCTTATATTACCTCAGCATCATTTTTTCAATTTCAGAAGAATTGATTTCAGGATTGGCACCATGCGACTGCGCTACCAAAGCACCGATTGCACAAGCATAATCAAGTGCTTCCTGTGGTGCTTTGCCTGTCAGCAATAATGTGATCAAGGATGCTAAAAATGAATCTCCTGCCCCTACCGTATCTGCAACCTCAACGGGATAGCCTGCATTATTGTATACTTTACCTTTCCACAATAATAAAGCACCGTCTTTTCCTTTGGTAACACAAATAGATGCTGTATTGGTTTTTTCTGCGATGAACTGCATATTTTCTTCCAAACTTTTAAAAGGAGACTGCAGCGCTGCTGCAATTTCTATTATTTCATCATCATTGAATTTGATACAATCAGCAGGCTTCATGAACTGCTCCAGAATTTCATATGAATAATGCGGTTTTCTTAAATTAACATCGAAAACTTTATATACGTCCATCGCTAGTAGTTCTACCAGAGCATTTCGGGAAATTTCATCCCTGCCAACCAGGCTTCCATATATCAAAACATCTGCAGCAGCCACCGAATCCCTTGCCTTATCATCCAAAACGATTTTATCCCAAGCCGATGGATATGCTATTTCATAACTTGCAGACCCTTGTTTGTCTAAAGTAACCTTTACCAGACCTGTAGGGAAATCTTCAGACTGCATAATTTTATCTGTATCAAGTCCTGATTTTTTTACCCAATTAATAATTTCCTGACCATCCTGATCATTTCCTACACTGCTTATCATTGTCACTTCCGCTCCTAATGATTTCATTCGCAAGGCTACATTCAACGGTGCACCGCCGATCTTTTTTTGATCAGAAAAAACATCCCATAGTACTTCTCCAAATGCTACTGCTTTAAGGCTTCTTTCGTTTGTCATTCTTTTATTATTTATTCTTATTACTATAAATTCCCTGCCTATTTGTACAATTTATATCATTTTAAAAAAGGCATTATTATAAATGTAGCTAAGATTACCGACTTATACAAACTGTTGCTTATCATTTGCCCTGCTATTTTTAATTTTCGCGATTGTATCTTTTGTCCAAATAAAAATGATTTATAATTTTCAATATCCATGAAAACTATAAATCATTATGACCTAAACCTTGCAATATTATGAAACGGTATTATTACACAGGCAAGTAAATATAAAATGTAGTACCACTTCCGGGTGTGCTTGCAAAATTAATCGCCCCGTTATGATTTTCGATAATTCTTTTGCAAAGGGCTAATCCGATACCATTTCCACCATATTGATCCCGCTGATGGAGACGCTGGAACATGTCGAATATTCTTCCTGAATACTGACTGTCCATTCCTATTCCATTGTCGGTAACCGTTATCAGATAGTACTTTTGCGAAGGACTTAACTGATCATCGAACAGCGTATCAGCTGAAGAAACAACTGATGAAGCAATTTTTACTGAAGGCTGATCTGAAGTAAATTTTAATGCATTGTTGATCAGATTAAAGAACAGCTGCCTAAGCTGTGTACTAAGACCTGAAACAGTTGGTAATCCGCCCATCTCTACTGTTGCATTTTTTTCTTCCCTTATCAAACTCAAATCATTTAGTGCTTCCTGTATTATTTCATTGAGGTCAACTTTGGTAAAACTTAATGCTTTATTATCCACTCTTGAATAGTTCAGCACATCAGCAATCAAAGCCGACATTCTTACCGCAGCACTGGTAATTTTATCAAAGTAATATTTTTTCCGTAATTCTTCAGTCAAATGCTCTCCGGCACGGGACATCATAATCATGATTTTCCGTAGCGGTTCCTGCAAATCGTGACTGGCAATGTAAGCAAACTGCTCTAATTCTTTGTTTTTGAATAATAGTTTTGAATTTGCCGTCTCCAATTCACGCTGAATAATTTTAAGTTCGGTATTATCCTTAAGCGTTTCCACCACTGTCTTTTGATCGTTGATGTTTACGAAATAAACAAGCCAGCTATTAAACGTTCCGTCTTTAGCTTTGTTAGGAATTATGGAGATCAAATACCAGGTATATGCTGATCCGTTTTTAATTCTTGTTTCCCCAATAAATTCTGAACGGTTCTTTTTTGTTTTATTCCAGTTGCTTATCACTGCTTCAACATCATCAGGATGTATAAAAGTACTTATTTCTTTTTTGTCAAAAAATGTCAGTGGCGTTTTTACAAATTCCTTTAGCGAATCATTAGCCAGAAGGATATTGTTTCGTTCATTAACCACACAAATTAGGACAGGGATTGTGTTAGCTAATTGCCTGTACCTATTTTCACTTTCCCCCAGTTTTTCAGAAAGGGCAATTAGTTCAATGTTTTTTTTCCTTATTTCGTCATAAGGTGACAATGGAGGCTCGTACTTAAAATAATCTACCAAACTTTTTATTTTGGTATCGGATAATAATCCAGGTGATGTTACCTGCTGGCTTAAACGGGTTATATATACATTATCGGAAAAATTATATTCAATATTTCCAGATATTTTTGCTGCATATCTGAATGCTTCAGGATTACATTTCTTTAAATCAACAGCATCATTTAGTAAAGCCACTATTTCTTTATGAGTTGATTTTATACTGTTTATTGCCAATACCAGTTCTGAGTTTCTTCCATTAGCGATCGAGCATCTTGCCACTTCTGAAACAGCAGTAGAAAATCGAGTTTGGGCTGATGATGGCATACCGCACATTTCAGCAATTTTCATAGAACGCTTATGGGCCAATATAAGGTCCATTTCATTATCAAGATTAATTTTTACAATCTCTTTCATAAACCTTAAGTTATTTTGCCAACCAAAACTGTTGCATCATCTGTCCCCCTGATATTGTCTTTATACAAAGACGTAGCAATTATGCCTGGATTATGCTTTATTACAGAAACCAAATCATTTAAATTCCATCTGGTTTTTAAACCGTCACTATGCATGACAATTATCTGATGCTTTAGATAAGGCACAACCGTACTGTTTAAAGTACGTGGAATATTGTGTCCAATAATTCCATTATATGGTGTATACGTTTTATTTTCAAGGCCTCTGTAGATACGGGTATTGATGTTTCCAATACCGCATATATCCCATGTTTGTGAATTGTAGTCTACTGATGCTATAGTTGCCACAAGACCCCTGCTTTTTTTTACTGCTTCATGAATTTCCCTCAATATAATTGTGGAATCTGATGCAGTAGATCGTCTGAAAGCCTTAATGGCAATCTGGACAGCTTCATGTGCGTATGCTCCATGACCTAATCCGTCACCTACAAAAATCTGAAATCCTTTTGAAGTGTATTTGACATAATACCCATCACCGCAAACTTTTTCTCCGGGATAATTTACATTTAGAACTGAAAAATTAAACCCGGAAACTGATGGTACAACAGGAATGTCTGATTTTTCACAAATCTTCACATATTGCACTGTACCCCACCCCCTCATTGAATATATGAGAAAATCGTTACTTAATCTTTTGATGGCTCCCAATCCTTCTCCAAGAGTATTAGAGGTTGAATAGCCGTCATTCATTATTTTAGCAACATTATCAATACCTACACCGTTATCAATGCAATATAGTTCGATCTCATTTTTTCCATCTACTTGCTGACTTTTGTATAATAATTCACCGCCTCCTGCATATTTAATAAGATTTGAAGTTAGCTCTGCTACGATTATATCCGTTTCTGCTGCACGATGGGGAGTAAAACCTAAATGAAGTGCAAGGTTGTGTATTTCTCTTTTGATGAAAGCAATCAGACTGCGATCATCAATTTTATAACTGGAAAAAGTATTATCCATTTTTCCATTTTATTATAGTTACAGTAGTTCCTTTTCCTACTTCTGTCTGAATACTGAATTCGTTTACAATTCTTTTAGTACCCGGCAATCCCAATCCTAAACTTTTCCCGGTGCTGTATCCGTCTTTCATAGCTAATTGAATATCTACAATACCTGGCCCATTATCGATAAAAGTTACTTTTACTCCATTATCACGACCGTTCGTAACTTCTTCTACTATTACTCTGCCGCCGCCTCCGTATTTCAGAAGATTACGCACCAATTCACTAGTAGCAGTTATCAGTTTTGTCTGATTTAAGATGCTCATGCCAACTTTTATTCCATAATCCCGAACGCGATTACGCAATGGCACCACGTCTTGTTCTCTTATTATTGGAACTTCTTCCTTATTCTTCGTCGTTATCATAAACCTGCTCCTCGTTATCGCCATTATACATTTTTGCGCGAAGTAGATCCATTCCTTTTTCTACATTGAGGGCACTAATAACACCATTTAGTGATAATCCAAGTTCAACAAGTGTAATGGCTACAGCTGGCTGCATACCTACCACTACAGTCTGCGCATCCATAATCTTAGACATTACAGCGATGTTACCCAGGATACGTCCCATGAAGGAGTCAATTATGGAAACTGCGGATATATCAATCAATACACCTTTGGAGCTGTATTTATTAATGGTGTTAATTAAATCTGATTCAAGATTTTCTGCTAACTGGTCATATAGGTCAACCTGTATGGTAACCAGCAAAAAATCCCCCATCTTAAGTATAGGAATTCTTTCCATATTGTATTAAATCGTATAGGTTATTTTCTTTTCACAACAGTAAGCTGCAACATTTCAAAAGCAGTCTGAAGCGCACTGGCTAATGAAGCTTTTGTAATAATTCCGGTAAGATCTATTCCTAAATGAACAACAGTCTGAGCAATTTCCGGACGAATTCCGCTAATAATACATTCTGCTCCCATTAAACGTGTTGCACTTACAGTTTTGATCAAATGCTGTGCTACAAGAGAATCAACAGCAGGAACACCTGATATATCAAGTATTGCGATTGAACTTCCTGTATCTACAATTTGCTGTAAAAGGTTTTCCATTACTACCTGAGTTCTTGAACTGTCTAAAGTTCCGATGATTGGCAAAGCTACAACGCCTTCCCAAACTCTGATAACCGGTGTTGAAATTTCGCTGATCTCATCAGTTTGTCTTGAAATTACATCTTCACGTCCTTTCATAAAGGCTTCAAATGTCATAATTGTCATGTTGTCCAAAACTGTTGCTAACTGAAGATTGGCATTGTACAGGCTAGCAGGATCTTTTACTATTTCTGATAGAATCTGTGAAGCAGCTTCCTTAAACGAAATCAAGTATTGAGCATTTTCACGTGGTGAAAAACCTCGCTTTGCTCTTGAGCTTGAAATCCCTATCAGTAAATCGTAAACTTGCTCAAATTCAGGAGAATTCAGGTTTTCACTATTTACTTTTAAGGCATTTAATAACAGTGATGTAAGTTCTTTTGATTCTTCTTCTTCAGTGGCACCGTCAGTTGATCCGTTTTCTATAAGAAGTTTATTCCAAATAGCTATTAGTTTGTTTTCGTGCTCTTTTAGGCCGCTTAAGACATTATTTGACATTTGATATGTTATGTTTAGATTTGTCTAACAAATGTAACAATAAATACAAGCTTTATACTTAAAAGAAAAAAATAATACTTAACAATTTTAAAATTAAAACAACAAACTTTAGTATAAATAAAAAAACTGCTTTACGCAGTTTTTTTATTTATACTTTCACAAGTAATAGACACTCTTTCAATTCAGGTTTTTCCATCACGAAATTTAGTAACCATTCCTGTAATTGTTCCATTTCATAGGGTAATAAAGTTTTAATTGCTTTTTCTAATTCTTTACAGAAAAGTATAGGATCGAAACTCACTCTTTCGAGTATAGATTTCGTATAATCAAACATCATTTTAGACATAATAAGTTAAGATTTTGGGTTATCTCTATTTTTAAATTTGAGCCAAATTTAATCAAATATCATTGATAACATCATTTTTTAACTTATTCTTCTTAAAAATTTAATAACGAATACGTTTTCTTAATACATATATGTTAATATAGAATTATTACAAATAACTCATTTAAACAATTTTACGCGCTCTAAACATTTCTCTTTTGCCCGGAGGTCCGGCTAATTTTTCAACTTCAAATCCAACCGAAATCATGCTTCTTTTAACAACTCCTCGCGCTGCATAGGTCACTAATATTCCATTTGGCTTTAAACTATTGTACATTTTCTGAAAAATTTCTGTACTCCACAATTCTGGCTGTACCCTGTATCCGAATGCATCAAAGTAAATAAGATCAAAATCATTCTGATCTTCAATTTCATTAAAAAATTGTTTCCTTTTAGTTAAGGTAAAATCAGATGATAGTTCAAATTTCTGATTCCAATCATGCTCATGCATTTGCTGAAAAACATTGGAAAACTGATCAGCCTCTAATTCTTTTACATAATTCATCGCCAATACTTCATCTGTATCTACAGGATATGCTTCTATTCCAACATATTCAATCTTCTGTTCGCTTTGCATTGCTTCCAGAAAAGTGATAAACGCATTTAACCCCGTTCCAAAACCAATTTCAAGGATACTTACCGGTTCATTTTCAAATAATGAAAGTCCGTTTTTTATAAATACATGTTTGGCTTCCTGAATCGCACCATGTTTTGAGTGGTAAGATTCATTCCATTCCGGTAAATGAATGGTTGTAGAACCATCCAGAGTTTTGATAATTTCCCTTTTCACTTTTTTTATGCTAAGAAGCTATTTATTAATTATATTATTTTTGAGCCTAAAATTAATTAAAACAAATGCGTAAAGCCTCAGAAAAGGAAGATTTTTTCACAAATTCCATATAAAACCAAGCTATTTAATTAAGTTTATTGTAAAATAAATAAATCTCATTTAAATGAGGTAATTAATGGATTTTTAGCAAGTAAATTATATATTTTTATTTAATTTTGCATTCAATAAAATTAATTTTTCAATAAATTATTACTTTATTGTTTAAGGAAGAAAATTACATAAAACAAGATCATTATGAGTACAACTCAAGCAGGCAAAATTGAAATCAGAAAAGCTACTTCGTCCAAAATTAGCGGAGTTGACTTTGAAAACTTAAGCTTTGGTGCTGTTTTTACAGACCATTTATTTGAATGTGATTTTAAAAATGGGGAATGGCAAACTCCGGTCATTAAACCGTATGCTCCTATCCTAATGGATCCTTCTTCTAAAGTCTTTCATTATGGACAAGCTATTTTTGAAGGAATGAAAGCTTATAAAGATGACAATAATGATGTCTGGTTGTTCAGACCTGATGAAAACTACAAACGTTTTAATAGTTCAGCAGTACGTATGGCTATGCCGGAAGTTCCTGAATCTATTTTTATGGATGGGCTTAATGAATTGTTGAAAATTGATCAGGAATGGATTCAAAAAGGTAACGGGAGCAGTATGTACATTCGACCGTTTATGATTGCAACCGGCGCAGGTGTTGTTGCAAATCCTTCTGATGAATATAAATTTATGATTTTGCTTTCTCCTGCACAATCTTATTATGCAGGTGAAGTAAAAGTTATTATAGCAGAGCATTACAGCAGAGCTGCAAATGGCGGGATTGGTGCCGCTAAAGCAGCAGGAAATTATGCAGCACAATTTTATCCTACCAATCTTGCGAACAAAGAAGGTTTCCAGCAGGTGATCTGGACTGATGATGCCACGCATACTAAGCTAGAGGAAGCCGGAACAATGAATGTATTTTTCAGAATAAATGATACTTTATTGACGGCACCTACAAGCGAAAGAATTTTAGACGGTATTACCAGAAAAAGTTTGATTGAAATGGCAGAAAAAGAAGGACTTAATGTGGATGTACGTCCGGTTATTGTTTCTGAATTAGTTGAAGCCGCCAAAAACGGATCTTTAAAGGAAATATTTGGAGCCGGAACTGCTGCCGTTATCAGCGTTATTAAAGGATTCTCCTATCAGGATGTGTATTACGAAATTTCACCTGTAGAAAATTCTTATGCTTCGTTTTTAAAAGAAAAACTTACTAATCTTCAAAACAAACTTTCGGAAGATAATTTCGGATGGACAGTTAAAGTTCAATAATCAAAGACTATATAAAAAAAAACCCGATAGCTTAACTTGTTATCGGGTTTTTATATTTAAAAAAATTTAGAAAAATCCGGCTTAAAATAATTTGGACCTTTCATTACTTTTCCATCTTCTCTGTAAATAGGTTTTCCATCTTCACCTAATTTACTCATATTACTTCGTTGAATCTCATCAAAAACAGCTTCTATTTTATGCTGTAAGCCGTGTTCAATAATAGTACCGCATAAGATATACATCATATCTCCTAATGCATCTGCTATTTCAACCAGATCCTTATTCTGAACTGCTGCAAGATATTCTTCGTTTTCTTCTTTCATTAAATTAAAACGAAGTAATTTTTTAGATTCTCCTAAGTCTGCTATTGGCGTTTCACTATATCCTATTTTAAAGGCGGTATGAAATTCAGTCACCGCATCAAGTTGTTTTTTCATAATTATTATTTGATTAAATGAACCGCAAATTAGCAACTATTCATATACATTCTTTAAATTTGCTTAAAATAATTTTAAATATGTTTAGTCAAGGTCAACTTCTGTTTGCAATCTGTTTTTTTATCGCTTTTGTAATTGCAATGGTGTTTGCATATCGTAAAGATTTAGCATTGCACAGAATTTTTTACAAAGGGAACTATAAGGTATTAATAGGCTTTTTTGTTTTTATTTTTGTTTTATTTTTGATTAAAATCTTTTTCAAAAGGTAATTTAATAATTTATTTCTATATTTAGAATATCAATAATTTTGGCAAATTACTTCAATATATGAAGGTTGGATATTTATTGGAATTAAATCATTGTCCTTTTATTAGAAATAAAAAATAATAACTTTACCACACCCAAATCTTTATCAAATGAAAATCTTAAAATATTTATTGCTTTTATTACTATTAAGCTTTGTTGCACTTACAGTTTTTGTTGCTACTCAAAAAGGAGATTTTTCGGTTGAAAGAAGCAAAGTGATTAACTCGCCAAAGGGAACAGTGTATAATTACATAAATGATTTTAGAAATTTTGAAGACTTTGAATCCTGGGCTGTTGAAGATCCAAGTGTAAAAATGAGCTTTTCAAATAGAACTGTCGGGAATGGTGCTTCATTTTCTTGGGAAGGGACTGATGGAGGAGGTAGTGCCATTACATTAAAAGCTATTGAGGGTGAGAGCATTCATCAAAAAATGAATTTTGATGGTACTCAGGCTGATGTTAACTGGATTTTTAAAGATACTTTGGCGGGAAAAACAAAAGTTACCTGGAAAGCAAAGGGAACAATGAGTTTTTTGTTTAAAGTTTATACTGCAATAAGTGGAGGTTCAGATAATATTATTGGAACAATTTCTGAAAAAAGTCTAGCAAATATTGACAAAAATTTAAATTATGAGACCAAAACATATGCTATTAAAGTGAACGGGATTGTAAAAAAGACGGAAGCTTTTTACATAAAACAAACATTTACAAGTGAGATTCAAAAAGTACATAAAAATGCCAAAGTTGTAATTCCTAAACTAATTGAATTCAGCAAAAAGAACAGCTTGTATTCTAATGGCAAACCTTTTATAATTTATCATACCTACAGCAAATCTACAGGACTTGCTAAAATTTCCATTTGTCTGCCTATTAATAAAGAAATTTTAATAAGTGCAGGAAGTGATATATTAGCTGGAAAATTAAATAGCTTCGAAGCTGTAAAAACCACTTTAAATGGTGATTACTCTTATATTGATGAAGCAATTTCAAAATCAACTGCTTTTATAACCAATGAGAAAATTGTGCCAGAGTTGGCGTGGTCTCATCTCGAGA
>Ga0247805_1000276_pt1 | contig 29277 bp, 15 predicted proteins | sample UWRJL044104R1_FD_180930 | JGI IMG/M metagenome (GOLD analysis project Ga0247805, IMG submission 180930) | Plant litter microbial communities from Arlington Agricultural Research Station in Wisconsin, United States - UWRJ-L044-104R-1 | ecosystem: Environmental > Terrestrial > Plant litter >... | reverse complement strand
CCAACAACGGCTAATGCAGGCAATTATACTGTTGTAGTTAGTGGAACTTGTACACCAGCCGTAACTTCAACTGCAAGAACAGTCACAGTAAATTCTGCACCAGTTATAACTACACAACCATCCGCTCCAACGGCTACTTGTTCTGGCAGTGGTACTCAATCAATGACAGTTGCAGCCACAGGAACAGGGTTGACTTATGATTGGAGATTAGGAGGAGTTTCTGTAGCAAATGGTGGTGTTATAAACGGTCAAGGAACAGCAACTTTAACATTGACCAATCCAACAACGGCTAATGCAGGCAATTATACTGTTGTAGTTAGTGGAACTTGTACACCAGCCGTAACTTCAACTGCAAGAACAGTCACAGTAAATTCTGCACCAGTTATAACTACACAACCATCAACTCCAGCGGCTACTTGTTCTGGCAGCGGTACTCAATCAATGACAGTTGCAGCCACAGGAACAGGATTGACTTATGATTGGCAATTAGGAGGAGTTTCTATAGCAAATGGTGGTGTTATTAGCGGTCAAGGAACAGCAACTTTAACATTGACCAATCCAACAACGTCCAATGCAGGCAATTATACTGTTGTAGTTAGTGGAACTTGTACACCAGCCGTAACTTCAACTGCAGCAACAGTCACAGTAAATCCAACTCCAGCAACTCCAAAATTTGGTACCATCACAAATACCAATTGTGTTGCAGTTACTGGAAGCATTGTCTTGGAAGGTTTGCCAAGTGGTAACTGGACAATTAATCAGACTGGTACTGCAACAGCAAGTTATTCTGGAAGTACAGCAACTTATACTGTTACAGGTTTAGTGGCAGGTAATTATACTTTTACAGTTACCAATGCAAATGGATGCCCTTCTCCGGCAACGAGTTCGCAAGCGATTATTTCTGAGCCATCAACAACCTGGAACGGAAGCGCATGGTCTAATGGTGTGCCAACAGTCTTAAAAGCTATTATTTTTGATGGAGATTATGTTTCTGACACTTCTGGTGGAGATTTAGAGGGTTGTTCTTGTCAGGTAAATACAGGTAAAAATGTTATTTTTAAATCTGTAGGTAGTAATTCAGGGCATATCTTAAAGGTAACCAATGAAGTAACGGTTGTAGGTACAGGAACTTTAACTTTTGAAAACAATGCTAGCTTAGTTCAAACTAGTGATACTGCTCCGGCTAACTCTGGAAACATTAATTATCATCGACATACCGCTCCAGTAAAACGTTATGATTTTACTTATTGGTCATCACCAGTTTTAGGGCAGACTTTACATAATTTGTCACCTAATACACTTGGAGATAAATATTATAGTTATAATCCAGCTTCTGGATGGAAAATAGAGTATAATGGAGCGCTTTCAATGTTGGCAGGAAATGGATATATCATTAGAGCACCTCAATATTTTGATATTAATACAGCAGCAGTTGATACTAATCCTGTATTTATTGGAACACCCAATAATGGAGTTATTACTTTACCATCATTAGACAGAGGAGTACATCTTTTAGGAAATCCTTACCCATCAGCAATTGATGCAGATGCCTTTATAGATTTTAATTCGAGCGTATTGGAGGGAACACTTTATTTCTGGACTCATAATTCACCTCCAGTTAGTTCGGGTTCTACTACCTATAGCTATACTGCCAATGATTATGCTACTTATAATAGAACAGGTGGAGTAGGAACAGGAGGAAAAGAAGCTATTACTGATGGCGCAATCAAGAAAATACCAACAGGAAAAATAGCAACTGGGCAAGGATTTTTTGCCCCAGTTAAAGCAACAGGAGATGTAGAATTTAATAACACTATGCGAACTTCAGGTGTGATTTCAGGAACTGATAATTCACAGTTTTTTAAATTGAGTGGTACTTCTAAAACAGCAACCACTACTTTTACAAGAGAGAAGAATCGTGTTTGGTTAAATTTAACCAATAAACAAGGTGCTTTCAAACAAGCCCTAATTGGTTATATAACAGGAGCTACTAATGATTATGATGGCGGTTTTGATGGAGTAACTTATGATGCTAATCCATTTGTTGATTTTTACAGTGTTAATAATGAGGTCAATTTAGTTATACAAGGGCGTGCTTTACCTTTTGTGAAAAAAGACAGTGTAGCTTTAGGATATAAATCGACTATTCAAGGGGAGTTCCAAATTAGTATTGATCGCACTGATGGAGCTTTGGCAACTCAGAAAATATTTTTAGAAGACCAAGACTTAAAAGTACTTCATGACCTTAAAAAAGAACCTTATACTTTTAATACTGAAAAAGGGGTTTTTAATAATCGTTTTGTCTTGCGTTATGTAGATAAAAATGCAATAGAAGTAGAATTAAGTAAAGAAGTCATAGTGTCAGTTTTGGATAAAAAAATCACAATAAATTCTGCTGTAACAACTATAGATAAGGTAGTTTTATATGATATGACAGGAAGAAAGTTATTCCAAAAAAATAAGGCGGATGCGAATGTATTTGTTATTCCTAATTTTGTTTGGAATCATCAGGTATTAGTAGTAGATGTTGTATTATCAGATGGTACAAAACACATTAGAAAAGTTGTGAATTAGTTTAAAAATTAATTTTAAAAAATCCCGATTACTTTACGTAATCGGGATTTTTTTTTTGTAATAAATATTCGGCTGCTTTTTTAACTAAAAACAGAAAAATGAATTTGTAATAATTATAACTAAAAAATATAAAATGTTTCTCATTTAAATAAGTTGAAATCATTTCTTTGTAAGAAATGAAATCTTTTATTAGAGCTTTTTTTATAATCAATTTTGTTTAAATTAAAGACTCCCTTTAATTCAAAAAGAACAATTTTTATGTAGCTTTTTCATTCTGTATTTTGTTAAAAAAGGTATTTTAACAGATAAAAACTGTATTTAATCGTTTTTTTTAATAACTTTATTTTAAATTTTTAGACCCCCTAAAAAAATTACTACCATCTGGATATACTAATATCTGGCTGTTTGTCTATTTTATTAAATATAGGGGTCATGAATAAGAATTACTTTATTTCCGTTTCGCCAATCAAAGAGTTTGAAGCTTTCTTTTTTCTATTGGTAACTTTTTTTTCAATTTCCATTTCTTCTTATGGTCAAACTACAAAAACGTTTATATCATCATCAACAGCTGCTGGTACTTTTAAGGTTCCTGCTGGTGTGACTTCGTTAACTAGTGTTGAATGCTGGGGTGCTGGTGGTGCTGGAGGTGGTGCAACAGCAGTCCTTTCAGTATTTGGTGGAGGTGGAGGTGGAGGCGGCGCATATATTAAGGTATCAACATTTCCTGTAACGCCTGCTACTGTTCTTAACTATAAAGTTGGAGCTGGAGGAATTGGAGGATCTGGAGTTAATGGTGGAGATGGTGAAGAGACTAAATTTTCGACAGTTATTGCAAATGCAGGATTTGGAGGGAAGCATGGAAATTCTAGTAATGGTATAGGTGGATTAGGTGGGGCAGCTGGAATAGGAACCAGTTTTTCTGGAGGTAGTGGTGGAACTCCAGGACTTGTTGGAGGTATTTTAGCATCAGGAGGTGGTGGAGGTAGTGCGGGAATCGCTTCTAATGGTAATAATGGTGTTCTTGGGACTGGTGGCGCTGAAGTAAATGGTGGTGGTGCAGGAAGCGGAGGTGTGTTATTAGCAGGTAACGGTATTGACAATACCGCAATTGGAGGAGGAGGTGGCGGAGCTAAAGGGTTATTGTTGAGTAATTATAAAGGAGGAAAAGGTGGAGATGGTCAAATAAAAGTAATTTATACTTGTCCTGATTATAAATTTTCGAGCATTTCAGCATCAGATGTTTGTTTGATATCAGGTACAACTTCTTTAGTAAAGTTAACAGGATCTTCATTACCTAAAGGAGATTATGTGGTAAATTATAAAACGAGTAATACAAGTGCCGTTTTAACTGCGAATACTACTGTTAGTTCAGAGGGTGTTTTAGAGTTTGTTGCAACAGGACTAAATGTTTCTGGTTACAGCACTATTACGGTTACTAACCTAACTTCAGAAACTTGTTCTAATGATTTTTCTACTGCTAATACTGTAACTGTTAAAGTAAGCTCAATTCCTGTGGGATTAGGAACAATTTCAGGGCCAGTAGCTATTTGTCAAGGACAATCAGATATTGTTTATTCAGTTTCAGGTATTACAAATGCAACTAGTTATATTTGGTCATATTCAGGTGTAGGAGCAACAATTATTAATAATACAACAGCTACGCCTACAATAATATTTGCATCAAATGCTACATCTGGAAATCTTACTGCTTATGGAGTTAATTCTTGTGGTAGCGGAACATTATCTCAAAATTTTGCTGTAACAGTTAATTTGCGTCCATCTGCTCCAATAGTTAAATCAATAATACAGCCTACGTGTGAGAAGTCAACAGGAAGTGTTGAATTAACTGGTTTGCCAGCCGTAGGAACATGGACTATAAATCCAGGTAATCATTCTGGAACGGGTACTGAGACTACAATTATTAACTTAGCTCCGGAAGCAACTTATAATTTTACTGTTTCTTATGGAAGTTGTGTTTCATTAATTTCATCAGATGTTTCTATTAATAAAATATCTACAAGGACATGGAATGGAGCATGGGATGTTGTTCCTACAATAAATAATAAAGTAGTTTTTGCGTCAGATTATAATCAGAATGCAGATATTGAAGCTTGTTCTTGTGAAGTGAAGTCAGGAGCTCATGTTACCTTTAAAACAGGACGGTATTTAAAATTAAGAAATGAGTTAGTTGTTAGTTCAGGAGGCTCACTTACTTTCGAAAACAATGCGAGTTTAATCCAAACTAATGATGCTGCTCCTGCAAACTCTGGAAATATTAATTATCATCGTCATACAGCGCCATTAAGACGTTATGATTTTACCTATTGGTCATCTCCAGTTGTGGGGCAGACTTTGTATGATTTGTCCCCTAATACACTTGGGGATAAATACTATCGGTATGACCCAGAAGCGGGTTGGCAAATTTCATACAATGGAACTGATAGTATGGAAAAAGGAAAAGGATATATTATTAGGGCGCCTCAATATTTTGATATTAATGTGGCAGCAGTTGATTATAATCCGGTATTTATTGGAAAGCCTAATAATGGTGTGATTACTTTGCCATCATTAGCAGCAAACAGAGTACATCTTTTAGGAAATCCTTACCCCTCAGCTATTAGTGCCGATGCTTTTTTAATTAAAAATGAAGGTAAGTTGGAAGGTACACTTTATTTTTGGACTCATAATTCGCCTCCAGCTAGTTCTGGTGCTACTACCTATAGTTATACTACCAATGATTATGCTAGTTATAATATGACAGGAGGAGTAGGTACGGGAATAGGAAAAAATGCTATTACTGATGGAGTAATTAAGAAGATACCAACTGGTAACATTGCTGCGGGTCAGGGCTTTTTTGCACCAGCAAGTGCCACTGGAGGAGAAATTGTTTTTAATAACAGTATGCGACTTTCAGGTAATACGGTAATAGATAATTCACAGTTTTTTAAACTGAATGATTTATCAAAATCAAATACCACAGATGATATAACGACAATAGAAAAAAACCGGGTTTGGTTGAATTTAACGAATGAAGAAGGTGCTTTTAAGCAAACATTGATTGGTTACATCACTGGAGCTACAAATGATTACGAAGGAAGTTTTGATGGGGTGAGTTATGATGGAAATCAATATGTTGATTTTTACAGTATCAATCAGGAATTGAATTTGTCTATTCAGGGTCGTGCTTTACCTTTTCAGCAAAAAGATAGTGTTGCATTAGGCTATAAAACAACCATCGCTGGAAATTTTAAAATTAATATTGACCATGTAGATGGTTCCATGGTATCGCAAAAAGTATTTTTAGAAGATAAAACTACACAAGTGCTACATGATTTAAAAGAACCGTATAATTTTACTACCGAAAAAGGAATCTTTAATAATCGATTTGTGTTGCGATACGAAGATAAAAACGCCGTAATTGAAGATATTGTTGACGTTGCAGTTGAAGGAGTTTTAATTTCGAGCAAAAACAAAATAATAACTATTGATACTACCGATGAAATAATTAAAACTATTTATGTTTATGATTTTTCAGGCAGATTAGTATATTCGGATACTGCAGTAAATGTTACAGCTACATCTATTAGTAATTTATCGAATGCTGCTCAGGCTTTAATTGTAAAGGTAGAATTAGAAAATGGTAAAAAAGCAGTGAAGAAAATAATCTATTAATTTAGGTATACGATTTAAACCAAAACCACTTTTAAATAAAAAATCCATTAGAATTTAGTTTCTAATGGATTTTTTTATATTTCAAAAAAGTAATTTATTTTCCTTTAATTGACGCCTCAACATTACGCTCAATGGTGTGTCCTGGACGTGACCATTTTGGTTTTTCGCCTAAAGATTGAAATTGAGAATCGGCTGCTTCAACAGTTTTGGGTTGTACAACTTTGGTAAACGGTTTTTGCGGATTCAAACCTAACATTTCAAACATTTTCATGTCTTCGTTAACATCTGGATTTGGAGTGGTTAATAATTTGTCACCAGCAAAAATAGAATTGGCACCAGCAAAAAAGCACATGGCCTGTCCTTCACGACTCATATTGGTTCTTCCAGCAGACAAACGCACCTGAGTTTCTGGCATAACAATGCGTGTGGTAGCAACCATTCGAATCATTTCCCAAATTTCAACTGGTTTTTCTTCTTCCATAGGAGTTCCTTCAACGGCAACAAGTGCATTAATAGGCACTGATTCTGGTTGTGGGTTTAAAGTAGAAAGTGCTACAAGCATTCCTGCACGGTCTTCGATACTTTCTCCCATTCCGATAATTCCTCCGCTACAAACGGTAACATTCGTTTTACGAACATTTTCTATAGTTTGCAAACGATCTTCAAATCCTCTTGTAGAAATAACGTCTTTATAATATTCTTCAGAAGTATCTAAGTTATGATTGTAAGCATATAAACCTGCTTCAGCTAAACGTTGTGCTTGATTTTCGGTAATCATACCTAGCGTACAACATACTTCCATATCTAGTTTGTTAATGGTACGAACCATTTCCAGAACTTGATCAAATTCAGGTCCGTCTTTTACATTTCTCCAGGCTGCTCCCATACAAACACGAGAAGAACCAGTAGATTTTGCACGTAAAGCTTGTGCTTTTACCTGGCTCACACTCATTAAATCATTTCCTTCAACACCTGTGTTATAACGTGCTGCTTGAGGACAATAGCCACAATCTTCTGAACATCCACCAGTTTTGATAGACAATAAAGTAGATACCTGAACCACATTGGGATCGTGGTGTTCCCTATGAATAGATGCTGCTTCAAAAAGCAAATCCATCATGGGTTTATTATATATAGCAATAATTTCTTCTTTTGTCCAATCGTGTTTTGTAATACTCATTGTATTGTCATTTTTTGATGCGTCAAAAGTAGTCAAATTGTTCAAAATAGCAATGCAATAGCCGTAAAAAGGGATTGGATAAAAAGAAGCTTTGTGGATTAATCAGATGAAAATTGGTTGTTCCAATACAACATTAACAAGAGTGTTACAATTACCGAAGAGGCAATTCCTTCAAATAATAAGGATATCGAATACATATCAATAGAAGGATTCCCTCCAAAGAGGAACATTTCGGATAAAGATTGTACAAATGCATCTCCTCCTTGCAAATAACTGTAGATTACTAAACCGATAACGCTTAAAACTACTCCAATTATTGAGGTAAATAGTGCGGCGATTGCATTTGAAACAAATTTTTTCTTACCCTCACTAAGATTCATTTGGATTGTTCTATTCACTCCATAAAAAACAAAAATTACATTTAAAAAACGCAAATAGAATAAATGCGATAAGTTTAAAGCTTGCATCAGCAAGAAGTAAATTCCGATAGCTAAAAAAATAATAAATCCGTTTACAATTTCTTTAGGTAGTTTCATATGGAGTATATTAAAATTAAATCATTAATCTTAAATTGAGATGGTTTTCAATAAATTGATTCTCTTTGTTTAATCTGATGGATATTTCTTTTTCCAAAATAACATCAAAGAAAAAGTAACAATTACAGCCGAAACAATTCCTTCAACCAGTAATGAAATGTTATAAGTCATAACCGAAGGGCTTCCTACAAACAATAATGAATCAGAAAGAGTTTGAATGTATGCGTCTCCACCTTTAGAGTAAATATAGGCTACTAGACCCACTATGCTTAAAAGCACACCTGTTAATCCGGTTATTAATGCTGAAATAGCATTATCAGCAAAATTAGTTTTGCCTTCAATAAAATTAGATTTTAAAGTTCTGTTTACGCCGTAATAAATAAATACGATGTTTAAGAGTCTTAAATAAAATAAATTAGAAAGTTTAAAGAGTTCCATCAACACAAAATAAACAGCAATACCTATAAAGATAATAATTCCGTTATATAATTCTTTTTGCAGTTTCATACGCTTAATTTTTTAAGGTTAAAAAATAATTGTTTGATAAAGAGGGGAGTGTCTATCAAATTTACGTAAAAAAGAGGAATTATTTTTAAAAATAGCAGTTTTTTATTGCAATTTAAAGTGCTTCGATGTAAGAAAGTGTTTGAATTTTGTCTTTTTCAATTTGTTCTTTCAATAATGTGATAGAATCAAATTTTTCTTCTCCACGAATGCGTTTTAGGATGGAAACCGTAATTTGTTGATTGTACAAATCGGCTTCAAAATCCAAATAATGAATTTCGATAGATAAATTTTCGCCGCCAACAGTTGGGTTGAGACCAATATTCATCATTCCAAATACTTCTTGATTGTTGATTTGGCTTGATACAATATAAACTCCTTTTAGTGGAATGAGTTTATAATCTTCTTCTATTTTTAGGTTGGCTGTTGGGAAACCAATAGTTCTTCCTAATTGTTTTCCCTGGATTACGGTTCCAGTTAAAAAATAGTTGTATCCTAAGTATTTGTTTGCTAAAAGCATATCGCCTTGCTGAATGGCATTTCTAATTTTAGTTGAACTTACTGAAATAGCATTGATTTCTTGCGCTGATATTTGTTCGACTTCAAAATTATATTTTTCGCCAAATTCAATCAAATTATTAATATCGGCAGTTCTGTTTCTTCCAAATCGATGGTCGTAACCAATAATTATTTTCTGAATTTTAAATTGTTCTACAAGTACCGTTTTTACAAATTCTTCGGCAGTTAATCGTGAAAAACTTTCGTCAAAAGGATGAATAACTAGATTTTGTATTCCTAATTGCTCTAATAGAATCACTTTTTCAGAAATAGTATTGAGTAATTTTATTTCTGAACGTTCTTGTAAAATCATTCTTGGATGAGGAAAAAAAGTAAGTACAAGACTTTCGTATTCTTCGCCATGCGTATGCTGAATTACTTTTTCGAGTATTTTTTTATGTCCAATATGTACCCCATCAAAGGTGCCTAAAGTAAGGATTGTTTTTTTTGGGGAACTGAAATCTTTTATAGAATGAAAAATCTTCAAAGCAATTATTTTATAGTAGTGCAAATTTATACTATCTAATTTAATTTTAACGGTATGCTTGTTCGATTTTTTGAGGTATTTCTGTTAATTTTAGTAAAAAAGCAATTATTATGTAATAAATCAATGACTTTCATTAAAACTAATTTGTTGAATATATTTTGATTTAAATGCTTTATTTTTGGAACATAAATATAAGCTAGTCATGAAAATAAATACTCTATTCGTATTTCTCTTATTGTGTTTTTCGGTCAGTTATGCGCAAGATGCAGAGCCGTGGAAAAGAATCAGTCAAATCACGGATAAAAGTATTGGTAAATCAGAGGTTAATAATGCTGTTTTATTTCAATTGAATGAGCCGGTTTTAAAAGAAAAACTTAAATCAATTCAGGGTAAGCAATCTTCAAATGCTACTATTCAAATTACTGTTCCTAATGTCAATGGAGTTTTAGAAAAATTTTTAATTCATGAAGATTCTAATTTTGAACCCGAACTTCAGGCAAAATATCCAGATATTCGTTCGTATTCAGGGGTTGGTATTACAGATGCAAGTGCTATTTTAAATTTTAGTATGTCGCCATCAGGAATACAAACCATGATTTCCAGAAATGGAAATCAGATGGAATTTATAGAAAAAGATACCGAAAATGAAGATTTATATGTTGTTTTTGATTCTAAGAATAAATTAAAAGAACGTTTGCCTTTTAGCTGTTCTACAGATAATGTGGTTAATTCGAATAAAAAAACAAGCAGTCAAAGTGCTAAATTAGTTTCAAGTAATCAGGTATTTCGAACCTTAAGATTGGCTTTGTCTTGTACGGGAGAATACGCTGTTTTTCACGGAGGTACTGTTAACGGGGCATTAGCTGCTATGAACGCTACAATGACCAGAGTAAATGGAATTTTTAATAGAGATTTAGCAGTAAAATTGTTACTGATTGCAAATAATGATCAGATAGTATATACTGATGCTGCTACTGATCCTTATTCTGCGGCAGGTGTTGGTGTTGGTACTGCAACTGTTGCTGGAAGATGGAGTGCTGAGTTACAATCTACTTTAACAAATAGAATAGGAAGTTTGAATTATGATATAGGTCACTTGTTTGGAGCATCAGGTGGTGGCGGAAATGCAGGTTGTATTGGTTGTGTTTGTGATGCCGATAAAGGAAGTGCTTATACTTCTCCTTCAAATAATATTCCAAGAGGAGATGCTTTTGATATTGATTTTGTGGCTCATGAAATGGGGCATCAATTAGGAGCTAATCATACTTTTTCTTATGATATTGAAGGCACTGGTGTAAGTGTTGAGCCAGGAAGTGGTTCTACTATAATGGGCTACGCAGGAATCACTACCGATTATGATGTAGAACAACGCTCAAATGATTATTTTTCTTTTGCGAGTATTGCTCAAATTCAGAATAATTTGGCAACCAAAAGTTGTCCAGTTATTTCGACAATTAGTACTAGTCCACCCACAGTAAATGCAGGAGCTGATTATACGATTCCAAAAGGAACCGCCTTTGTTTTAAAAGGAACAGGAAGTACTTCGCCATCGGTTACTTATGTTTGGGAACAAAATGATTCGGCTACATCTGCAAGTGGCGATTCCAGTATTGCTTTGAGTTCTAAAACAAATGGGCCATTATTTCGATCTTTTCCACCAATAACGAGTCCTGTTAGATACATGCCGAGTTTTGAAAGCGTTGTTTCGGGAAGATTGACCAGTAGGTGGGAATCGGTTTCTGATGTTGCCCGGACACTTCATTTTGTCCTAACGGCAAGAGATAATGCTGCTGAGGGTTTGGCGCAAACTATTTCAGATGAAATGGAGGTTATTGTAAGCGGAACTGCTGGGCCATTTGAAGTTACTTCTCAAAATATAGATAATTTAAGTTGGTTTCAAAATTCCAATCAAACCGTTACCTGGAATGTAAATGGAACTAATAGTTTAGCAGGAGCTTCAAGAGTTAATATCAAACTTTCTACAGATAATGGAGTGACTTTCCCAATTACTTTGGCTTCAGCTGTTGCCAATGATGGTTCTGAAACGATTACTGTTCCTGATGTTTCGGCTCAATTTTGTAAAATTTTGATAGAACCTACAGATAATATTTTTTATGCTGTAAATAGTAAAGCTTTTGCAATAGGATATTTGGTTGAGTCTAGTTGTCAGACTTTTAATTTTCAAACATCATTTCCTTTTTCTATTCCAGAGCAAGGTAATTTTGCTGTTATAAATACTACTGTTCCTGCAACTGATTCTTTTGTTTCTGACGTAAATGTGACTTTAGATATTTCACACGCTTATTTCTCAGATCTTCAAATGGAATTGTTAAGTCCTGAAGGAACTGCTGTAAAATTGCTTTATAATGGTTGTACCTCAACAAATGGTCGATTGAATTTGAGTTTTGATGATGCTGGCGGAACTTTGTCTTGTGGAAATACAACTTTGCAAACAGTTGCTCCTTTAGGAGTTTTGGGGAATTATAATGGTGAAAGTCCGCAAGGAAACTGGTCACTGCGTATTCGTGATATTTTTAATAATGATACAGGAGTTTTAAATGCAGCTTCAATTACTATTTGTACTCAGGAATATACTTTAATAGATAGTGATGGAATCAATCAGGATTTAAGAGTAAGTTCGAAAACGAATGACGGTAATTTTAATGTAAAATATAATAGTACTTCTTCGGGTCAGGAGATTCAGATTTTAGTGTATGATGTTTTAGGGAAAAGATTGTTTGATGAAAAATATCCAAATAATGGTGGTTTTAGTCAGGATGTCCAATTGCCGAATAAACCTCAGGCAGGAATTTATTTTGTGGTTTTAATTGACGGAGGTGTTAAAAAAACTGCGAAAATAGTAATCAAATAAAGGTACTTTCTTGGTATAAAAAAAGCTGAAATTTATTTTCAGCCTTTTTTTATTTTCCATTAAATGAGGTCATAGTGTTTTCTAAACCAGCAGTTCCAAAAGATTTTATAATTTCAGAAGCTAATTCCAGTCGTTCGGGAAGTGCTTCGTTTTCGGCAGTATTCCATTCTCCTAGTACATAATCAATTTGTTTTCCTTTTTTAAATTCGTCGCTAATTCCAAAACGAAAACGAGTGTATTGATTGGTATTTAATACTAAATTAATGTTTTTTAAACCGTTATGACCACCATCACTTCCTTTTGGTTTGATTCTGATGGTGCCAAATGATAAGTTTAAATCATCGGTGATAACAAAGATATTTTCTAAAGGAATTTTTTCTTTTTCCATCCAATATTGAACTGCTTTTCCGCTCAAATTCATATAGGTATTTGGTTTTAAAAGAAGTAAACTTCTTCCTTTGAATTTGTATTCGGCCAAAGAACCTAGTTTTACTGTTTGAAAATCCAGCCCTTCTTTTCGAGCTAAAAAATCTAATATTTTAAATCCAATATTGTGACGTGTATTTACATATTCGGCACCAATATTACCTAATCCTACAATTAAATATTTTTTACTCACGTTTTCTATATTGTTTTTTTGGTATTCGTGTACCTCTGGTTTTGTATTGTCGATGTTCTCTTCTTTTGATGGTGATGAAAACAGTTTTGTAATCCATTTAATCATGTTGCAAAAATAGGGTTAATTTGATAATTCGGCAATTAGTTAATTTGATTTTAACCGAAAGCAGTGACAGTTTTGCATAAAGTTCGCAAAGACAAAAGTCTATTTAGATTTAGTCCGCTTGTTTTATAGAATCTCAGAGTCTTTCGAAAAATATAGAGCAAAAAAAAGCACCAGTAAAACTGATGCTTTTAAGTATGATTGAAAAAAGATTATTTTTTCTTTCCTTTTGCAGGTGCTTTTGCAGCTTTTGCAGCCTCTTGAGCCGCTTTCATAGCAGCACGAGAAATCTTCACTTGACAAATTACTGTGTTGTCTGGGTGCATGATTTTAAAGTTTGGAGTTGGAACTTTAGTAACGTATAATTTGTTACCCATATCCAATGGAGTAATGTCAGCTTCAACGAAATCTGGAAGATTTGCTGGTAAAGCTCTTACTTTTAATTTACGGTTGTTTAAACGTAAATCTCCACCTGCCATAACTCCTTTAGAGTTACCGATGATTTTTACAGGAACTTCCATAGTGATTTCTTTATCAGCATAAAGTTGGAAGAAATCAATATGTAAAATTTTATCAGACACTGGGTGAACCTGAATGTCTTGTAAAACTGCATTAAATGATTTTCCTTTCTCAAGTTCGATCACAACTGTGTGAGCGTTTGGAGTGTAAACCAAGTTTTTGAATGCTTTTTCTTCTGCTGAAAAATGAACTGGTTGATCTCCTCCGTATAACACGCAAGGAACCGCTCCAGCATTACGTAAGGCTTTAGTAGCTACTTTGCCCACGCTTTCTCTTTCTGATCCTTTAATTGTAATCGACTTCATTTTAAAAATTATATAGTTATTAATAATACTCTTGTTTTAAGCGGCCGAAGCTACTTTTTGTAATAATTCAATACTTGTTACATTATGAATTTTCCACTGATGGAATTGTTGTTTTGTACCATTTGCATTACTTCTGCAAAAAGTGGGGCGCAACTTACTACTTTAATTTTCTTTGATTCTTTCTTTAATGGGATAGAATCGGTAACAATCAATTCGCTTAGTTTTGATTCTTCTATTCTTTCATAAGCTTTGCCAGATAAAATAGCATGTGTACAAATAGCTCTAACGCTTAATGCACCTCTTTCAATCATTAAATCGGCTGCTTTTGCTAATGTTCCACCTGTATCAATCATATCGTCAACCAGAATTACATTGCGACCTTTTACTTCGCCAATTAATTCCATAGTATCAATAATGTTGGCTTCTTTTCTTTGTTTGTAGCAAATAACTACATCTGATTCTAAGAATTTAGAGTAAGCATACGCTCTTTTAGAACCTCCCATATCAGGAGAAGCGATGGTTAAATTTTCTAATTTTAAACTTTCCACATACGGTAAAAATATAGTGGAAGCAAAAAGATGATCTACTGGTTTTTCAAAGAATCCCTGAATTTGATCTGCGTGTAAATCCATGGTCATAATTCTTGTTGCTCCTGCTGCTTCTAGCATTTTGGCAATCAATTTAGCTCCAATTGGAACCCTAGGTTTGTCTTTTCTGTCTTGTCTTGCCCAGCCAAAGTAAGGCATAACTGCAGTAATGTGTCTTGCTGAAGCGCGTTTTGCAGCGTCAATCATTAATAATAACTCCATTAAATTATCCGTATTTGGAAAAGTAGAGCAAACAATAAAAACGCGTAAACCTCTTATGGATTCTTCGTAAGAAGGTTGGAATTCACCATCACTATAATGTGACATAGAAACTTTACCTAATGGAATACCATATTCTTTCGAAATTTTTTCAGCTAGATAGACACTTTGTGAACAAGCAAAAATTTTAGCTTCTGGTTCTTTTTGTGACATTTAATTTGTTGTTTTTATTCCGCTGCGCTTCATACAGTTCGGCTTTGTGTTTTTTTTTAAAGCCAGATTATGTATAAATGCCTCGGATGGAGTTAGTTAGTATATGCTGTTTTAACGAGCTGCAAATTTAGAAAATTAATTTGACTGTGGAAGTAAAATTTTCAGAATTTTTATTAGAAACTTTAATAATATTTTTTACATTTGCACCGTGTTAAAGGAAAAGATGTTTAACTACCATTGAATATCTCTTTATTGCGTTGAGGCAATTTTTTTGTCTCTGTCTGCTAAGCCCGGATGGCGGAATTGGTAGACGCGCTGGTCTCAAACACCTGTGGGAAACCGTGCCGGTTCGACTCCGGCTCCGGGTACAAAAACCGCTTCGAAAGAAGCGGTTTTTTTGTTTTTATACTATATTTGTTTAAGTTGTATTTCTTGGTTTTGAAATATAATTTTCTTTTAAACTAAATATTTTTCTAAAACAGACTCATGATAATTTCAAAATCTAATCATTTATGAATTTTAAAAACTCATTTTTTATTCTAATTACTGCTGTTTCTTTAGTAGTTGTTAGCTGTAAAAGTACCGCTCTAAAACAAGCAAGTACTATTAAGGAATCTAAAAAAGAAGTAATTGCTATTATTGATAAAGTTAACAGCCGTTGGCAAGATACACATCCTGAATTAGGCAATGCTTTTTGGAATGTAGCTGCTTACCATACAGGAAATATTGAAGCGTATAAGGTTACCAAAAACAAGAAATATCTTGATTACTCGAATGCCTGGGCAGAGAAAAATCAATGGATGGGAGCCAAATCAAATAATAAATCCGAATGGAAATACAATTATGGCGAAACCGATAAGCATGTATTGTTTGGCGATTGGCAAATTTGTTTTCAAACCTATATCGATTTATACAATTTTACAGGAAAAAAAGATGCTCATAAAATAGCTCGTGCCCGTGAGGTGATGGAGTATCAAATGAGTACTTCGGCTACTGATTATTGGTGGTGGGTAGATGGTTTGTATATGGTAATGCCAGTGATGACTAAATTGTACAAGCTTACTGGAAATGAATTGTATTTAGAAAAATTACATACTTATTTGACACATGCTAATAGCATTATGTATGATGATGAATCGAAATTGTATTTTCGGGATGCAAAATATGTCTATCCTAAACACAAAAGTGCCAATGGTAAAAAAGATTTTTGGGCAAGAGGAGATGGGTGGATTTTTGCAGGCTACGCCAAAATTATTCAGGATTTGCCAAATTCTTCTAAACATAAAAAAGAGTACATCAACCGATTTAAAGATATGGCCAAGGCTTTAGCGGCTGTTCAGCAAAAAGAAGGATATTGGACAAGAAGTATTTTAGATCCAGAGCATTCTCCAGGGTCAGAAACTAGCGGAACAGCATTTTTTACCTATGGTTTTTTATGGGGGATTAATAACGGAATTTTAGATAAAGCAACCTATCTACCCGTAGTAGAGAAATCATGGGACTATTTAACTCATTTTGCTCTTCAGGGAGATGGTACTGTAGGATATGTTCAGCCGATAGGCGAAAAAGCAATTTCTGGACAAGTGGTCGATAAAAATTCAACTGCTGATTTTGGTGTTGGAGCTTTTTTATTAGCCGCATCAGAGATGTCTCGTTTTGTAAAATAAAATAATTTATTTATTTTTAAATATCTTAAAAGCCGGTCTCGTTTCATATGAAACGAGACCGGCTTTTTTAACTTTTATTTGTGATTATAATATTGTGTGATTTTTTAATTAGTCTCTTTTTTAATTATGTATTATGTAATTATATCATATTTTTTTTATGTCTAAAATAAAAAAAATCATAATTTAATACATAAATATTAATTTACCCCTTAATTATTCTTATTGTACCCCCCTTGCTCAATGAGGTGTTATGTTAGATTTGCAATGTGAATTATTTGTTAATTTTACTTAATTTACTCTTAAAGATATGATTAGGATTGTTGCCTACTTCTAAATTGTTAGAAAAATAGATTAGGGATTTGCATGTCTTTTTTTGTAAGTGTTAAATAGACATTTATTTTTTAATATAATGAGCTAACCAAATAAATTATTAATTATATGAAATAACCTTTGACCACTAACAAGTTTATCTACGAATAGCTATATGAGTAGGTAAGAAAAATTTAACTAACCATTAAAATTAAAAACCACACATGACAAACTTTATTGAAATAAAGAAAAAGACTCATAGTGTTTTAGAATTTGACCTAAAAAAGAAATTGACAACATTGTTGATTTTAGTTTCTTTGTCTCAAATTCAGGCACATGAATTTAACGTTACAAGTGTAACAAAACTAAAAGTATCTCAGCAACAAAGAACGATTAGCGGGCAAGTAACAGATGAGAATGGAATGCCACTCCCAGGCGCAAGTGTTTTTGTAAAAGGGAATAAGAGTGTTACAATGACCGATTTTGACGGTAAATTTACTTTGAAAATTAACGAAGGAGACAAAATATTGGTTGTGTCTTTTGTTGGTTATGAATCGACAGAGGTTTTAATTCTGAATAAATCAGTTTTCGAAGTAAATATAAAACCAAGTTCAGAAGGATTAAAAGAAGTAGTTGTAGTAGGTTTTGGAACCCAGAAAAAAGCCAGTATGGTAAGTTCTATTACAACAATTAATCCTAAGGAACTAAAAGGACCTACAAGTAACCTTACCAATATGCTAGCAGGAAGGGTGTCAGGAATGATTGCATATCAGCGAAGTGGAGAACCTGGACAAGATAATGCGAATTTTTTTATTCGTGGTTTGGGCTCATTTGGTTCAGGAGCCTCTAATCCATTAATTTTAATAGATGGTATTGAATCTACAACAAACGATATGGCAAGGTTACAACCTGATGATATTGATAGTTTTTCAGTTTTAAAAGATGCTGCTGCTGCTGCTGTATATGGTGCGCGTGGAGCTAATGGAGTCGTGTTGATTACTACTAAGATGGGTAAAGATGGTATTACTAAATTTAATTTTAGAACAGAAACCAGAATGTCGTCTAATTCTAAGAATTTCGATTTTGCAGATAATATTACCTATATGAAGTTAGCTAATGAGGCTAGAAGGACTCGTAATCCTTTGTTAGGAGATCTTTACAATCAAAATAAAATTGATAGGACAGCAGCAGGTGATAATCCTTATTTATATCCTAGTAATAATTGGATTGACGAGTTGATTAAAGATTATACTGTTAATCAAGGGTATAATTTGAGTGTTAGTGGCGGTGGACAAAAAGCTAGGTACTATGTAGCAGGTACTTATAATATTGATAATGGAGTTTTAAAAGTAGATGGTCTTAATAATTTTAATAGTAATATTAAATTAAGAAATTATTCTTTAAGATCAAATATAGATATGAGTTTAACTCCTACTACTAAAGCAATTATTCGTTTTTATGGTCAATTTGATGATTATAATGGGCCAATAAGCGGAGTTGATCGTAGAGGAAATAGAGTATCTGGTGGTGCACATATTTTTAATCTCTCTATGTGGTCTAATCCGGTAGAATTTGCTAAAGTATATCCTTCTAGTTATTTACCTTTTATTGAGCATCCTTTATTTGGAGGTGCGCTTTCAGGTGGAACTAATGGATCTATTTTGGTTAATCCTTATGCTCAAATGGTAAAAGGATACGAAGTTTCAAAAGCTTCTACTATACAAACGCAAATTGAGTTGCAACAAGATTTAAAGGCTTTAACACCAGGGCTTAGTGCACGTGCAATGGGATATGTAAGAAGGTATTCGTATTTTGATGTTGCCAGACAGTATAGTCCATTTTATTACCAATCTTACATCAGCCCAGAAACAGGAGAGTTGGCATTAAGAGTTTTAAATGATGGTGGGCCAGGTTCTGTAGGGGTTGTTGGAACTGAATTTTTAGGATATGCTCAAGGTAATAAAAATTTAGATTCTCGTATCTATCTTGAAACCGCCATTAATTACAATAGAACTTTTAATGAAAAACATGCGGTAACAGGTATGATAGTTAATTTGTTGTCGAGCTATGAACAAGGGAATTCGGGTACAGTAGAAACTTCTTTGCCAGCAAGGAATCAAGGAGTTTCAGGACGTTTTACTTATGGGTTTGATAATAGATATCTTGCGGAATTTAATTTTGGCTACAATGGTTCAGAACGATTTGCTAAAGGAAATCGTTATGGATTCTTCCCTTCATTTGGTTTAGCATATCATATTTCTAATGAGAAATATTGGGAACCTATTAAAGATGTAATTACTAATTTTAAAATACGTACTACTTATGGATTAGTAGGTAATGATAGAATTGGTGATGTTAATGATCGTTTTTTCTATCTATCCAGAGTTACTATTGGTGATAATAATTATGGATCAACTTTTGGAGAACAATATGGTTATTACCAGCCAGGAGTGTATGTGGGTCGCTATGCTAATGAAAAAATTGGTTGGGAAAAGTCAAAACAAATCAATTTAGGTTTGGATTTAGAATTGTTTAAATCTTTAAATTTTGTAGTAGATGTTTATAAGCAAAATCGTTCAAATATTCTACAAACAAGAACTAATATTGGATCAACAATGGGACTTACTGATATTCCAAGAACCAATTTTGGAGAAATAGAAAGTAAAGGGATGGATGTTGCTGTTACTTATAATAAACAATTTAATAATGATTGGTATACACAGTTAAGAGGAAATTTTACTTATGCAACTAATAAAGTGTTAGTTTTTGATGAAATCAATTTTCCGGATAATATGTCTTATCGTTCAAGAATTGGTCAAAATTTCAATCAAAATTACGGTTACATAGCTGAACGTTTGTTTATAGATCAAAACGAAGTTGATAATTCACCAACACAATTTGGAGATTATACAGGAGGAGATATTAAATACCGTGATGTAAATGGTGATGGGCAGATAACTGAAAATGATAAAGTTCCTATGGGGAATCCTACTACTCCTGAAATTGTTTATGGTTTTGGAGGGACAGTAGGTTATAAAAAATTTGATTTTAGTATTTTCTTTCAAGGAGTAGCACGTACATCATTTTTTATTGATCCTAGAAATATTGCTCCATTTGTATTAGACGGCTCTTATCAAAACAACTTATTAAATGTTGTAGCACAGGATCACTGGTCTGAAGATAATAGAGATTTATATGCTTTTTGGCCAAGATTAAGTAATACTTATGTTGATAATAATAATGAAGTATCAAGTTGGTGGATGCGAAATGGTGCTTTTTTAAGATTGAAATCAATAGAATTTGGATATAATGCTCCTGAGGAACTTATTTCAAAAATAGGGATTAAAGGTTTGAGAGTCTATTTTAGTGGGAATAATCTAGCCGTTTGGAGTAAGTTTAAACTATGGGATCCAGAAATGGGAGGTAGTGGTTTAGGATATCCTATCCAATCCGTTTACAATTTGGGACTAAAAGTTGATTTTTAAAAAAAAGAAAAGTATGAAAACTAAAAATATAATTATAGTAAATATGGGTTTGCAAAAACTACGAAAAGTTTTTGGAGCATCAATGGCAGTAATTTGTCTATTGGGCTTACAATCCTGTGAAGATAGCTTTTTAGATGTGGTTCCAGATAACGTTACTACAATAGAAAATGCTTTTAAATTAAGAAATGAAGCTCAAAAATATTTATTTACCTGTTATGCTTATATACCTAAAAATGGAGATGGAATGTATAATATAGGTATGTTGGCGGGTGATGAAACTTGGGTGTCGGCTAATCGTGCTTCTGTGACTAGTTACGCATTCAATATTGCAACTGGTACACAAAGAAAAGCGCAGCCTTACATGAATGCTTGGGAAGGTTACTATCAGGGAGCAGGTTTTAATGATCTTTATCCGATGTTTGATGGAATAAGACATTGCAATGTCTTCCTAGAAAATGTTGAAAATAGAAATAAAGTACCAGATTTACAAGAAGGAGAACGCTTGAGATGGATTGCAGAGGCTAAATTTCTAAAAGCTTATTATCATTATTACTTGATGCGTATGTATGGACCTATTCCTGTTATTAAAGTTAATGTTCCTATTGATGCTCCTGAAGATCAAATTCAGGTATCAAGAGAACCTATTGACAAAACAGTTGATTATTTAGTGAGTCTGTTAGATGAGGCATCTGTGGGATTACCTCCAATAATTACTGACACTCAAAATGAGTTAGGTAGAATTACAAGACCAGTAGCTTTGGGTATAAAAACTGAGCTTTTGTTGATGGCTGCAAGTCCATTATTTAACGGAAATAGCGATATGGTAGGGCTTAATGCTAAAGATGGAACTCCTTTGTTCAATCCGGTGTATGATGCTACCAAATGGAAAAGAGCTTCTGATGCTGCAAAGGAAGCAATAGATGCTGCTGAAGCTAATGGTCATAAAATATTCTATAAAAATGATGTTGGATTTACTATCTCTCAAACTGCAAAAACTAAATTGGATATTACTCAGGCAGTAACGGAGCGTTGGAATGATGAATTAATATGGGCAAATCCTAATAGCCGTACATACGAGTTACAGCGTCTTTGTATGATGCCTTTAGCTAGTACCGTTAATCATTCTCAGGCTAGAAAAGTGCTTTCTCCTACTCTCGAATCAGCGATGAATTTTTATACTAAAAATGGAGTCCCTATTGAAGAAGACAAAACTTTAACATTTGGTGATATCACCGAGTTAAGAGAGGCTACTTCTGCAGACAAATTCAACATTAAAGAAGGTTACCGTACTTCTATAATTAACTTTAATCGTGAGCCTCGTTTTTATGCAGATTTAGGTTTTGATGGTGCAATTTTTTATAAATCATCCAGTGGATCGGACGAAACAAAAGAAGTAATAAGAGCTAAATTCCAAGATTATGCAGGAAGTTCAGACGCTTTTGATTTTAATGTAACTGGTTATTATATTAAAAAATTGATTAATTGGGAACAAACTTTTGGAGGAGGAAGTATGTATAAAGATTATGCTTGGCCAGAATTACGTTTGGCTGATTTGTATTTGATGTATGCCGAAGCACTTAATGAATCTGATGGTACTGCAGCAACTACTGAAGTGGTGAAATATTTGGATGCTATTCGTACCCGTGCAGGATTAAAAGGTATTGTTGAGTCATGGACAAATTTTTCTACTAATCCAACGAAGTACACAACCAAAGAAGGAATGCGTGAAATTATTCATAGAGAACGTAGTATTGAAATGGCTTTTGAAGGAAAAAATTATTGGGATATTAGACGTTGGAAGAAAGCAACTCAAGAATTCAATGAGGCCGTTAAAGGATGGAATGTTTTTGGTGTTTCTGAAAGTAATTATTACCAAGTAGTAACTTTATATCAACAGCGTTTCGTTTCACCTAGAGATTATTTTTGGCCTATAGACGAAACAACACTTATTCAAAATCCTAACCTGATTCAAAATCCAGGTTGGTAATAACGATAAAAAATAAAAATTATGAAACGAATTATAATTACATCCATAAGGATATTTATGTTATCACTGCTTGCGATTTTTGTAGCTTGTAGTGAAGACCAAGGTCCTCAAATTTTGGAGGGAAATTCCACTCCGCCAGCTGAAGTAACTAATGTTGTGGTACAAAATTTACCAGGAAAAGCAAAGATTACTTATACTTTACCATCAGATGAAGATTTATTGTATGTTGTAGCAAGATATAAACTGGAAAATGGAATGCCTATGGAAGTTAAGGCTTCTTATTATTCTAATTCTATGCTTTTAGAAGGTTTTGCAGGACAATCTACTAGTGAGGTTAAAATTTATGCTGTTAACAGAAGTGAGACAGAATCAAAAGCAGTTGTTGTTTCTGTAAATCCGACTAAGGCACCTATTTTTGATATTTTTGATTCGTTGACTGCTCAGCCTGATTTTGGAGGTATTCGTATCATAGCTGATAATCCAACGAAAGAAGAAATAGGTATTTTAGTGATGCAAAAAAATGTTCAAGGAGATTGGGTACCTTTAAGTACTAGTATTTATACTTCAGTTGAAGAAATAAAACAAAGTTTAAGAGGGTTTCAATCAGTAGATCAGGATTTTGCAATTGTGGTTAGAGATCATTGGTTAAATTATACTGATACTTTAGAAGTTAAAATTAAACCATTATTTGAGCAATTGATGCCTAAATCTGCTTTTGTTGGTGTTAAACTAGCTAATGATGCAACAACAATAAATAACGCTTATCCAATTTCTAATTTATTTGATGGTCAGTTTTTAGAATATTGGGGTTCTTATTTTACTGATAGAACTATTGATGTTGGAAATCATTTAGTGACTTTTGATATTGGTGCAAAAACTAAATTAAGCCGTTTAAGACTTTGGCAGTTCTCAGAACCTATTGGAGGACAAAGAATGTATTATTATTTAGGAGCTATGAAAAAGTTTAGAATATGGGGAAGTAATCAAGTTACAGATCCAAATTTACAAACAGGATGGACATTATTAGGTGAATATGAGATTAAGAAACCTTCAGGACTTCCTTATGGGCAGGAAAATAATGATGATCTTCTAGCTGCTAGAGATGGAGCTGATTATGATATAGCATTAGATAAACCAGCAGTTCGTTACCTTAGAATTGAATGTCTAGAAAACTGGGTAGGAGGGAAGTTTATGGCTGTTTCGGAAGTACATGTGTATGGTAATCCTAATTTTTAATATTAAATAGTAAACAATGAAAAATTTAAGGAATATTATAGTAACAGCTTTTGTTGTAGTATTAGTTCTTGTAATACATTCTTGTACAAGTAGCGATGAGTATTTAAAGTTCACTGAAGGTGGAGAGATTTCTTATACTGGAAAGATTGATTCTTTAAAATTCTTCCCCGGAAGAAATAGAGTAAAGATTGAAGGGCTTATTATTTCAGATCCTAAGGTCACTGAATTGAGAGTTTATTGGAATAGAAAAAGAGATTCTGTAGTAGTACCAATTACTAGAACTTCAGGAATTGATGCTGTTTCTACTTTTATAGAAAACATTTCAGAAAACATTTATAACTTCGAACTAAAGACTTTCGATGCCAAAGGAAATAGTTCAATTTCTCAAAATGTTACTGCTCAAACTTTTGGAGAACGTTATCAAGCTAGTTTAGTAGATAGAAAAATTATCAGTAGTAGTTTATCAAGTAATTTATCACTTGTTATTGATTTTGCATCAATGGATTTGACTACTGGTGGATTTGCTACTGAAATACTATATACTGATGGTTCTAATGTAGAACATAAAGTTACGGTACCTGTTACTCAAAATCAAGTAGTAATATCTAATTACAAAATAGGAAGCAAATTCAAACAGCGTTCATTATTTTTACCTGTTAAAACGGCTATAGATACTTTTTATACAGATTTTGTATCTAAAGATCCTCAGCTTATTGATCTTACTTATTTAATTAAAAATAATAAGCGTCCATTTTTAACTTCTTCAACAGATGGAGGTAGATGGGGAACATTGGCAGACTGGACGACTAATGCTGCTTGTAAGAACCACAGTGGTTACGGTGGTTGGGATGGTGGCTGCTGTGGAAATCCTCCAGGTACAATAAATTTAGAATCTGGTTGGGGAGCTCCAGTGATTACTAATGGTAAAATATATCAAACGATAACATTAGACGCAGGGACTTATATTTTTAGTGCTCCTTTATTAGCATCTGGTAGTGGTCTTAATAGTGGTTATACTTTATCTGATTATGTTTATTTAGCAGTTGCAAAAGGTAATATATTACCTGATTCTAGTGGTGGAGTTCTCGAAACAAATCCTGCAACTTTAGGATTTAAAAGAATAGTAAATACTATGAATGCTGATAGTGCAGTAATTACCTTTACTCTTACTCAATCAGAACAAATTACATTAGGTATTTCAACAACACAAGGAAATGAAAGATATGGTCATTTTTTGTCTTTTAGTTTAGTTAAAAAGAATAATTAATTATGTGTAATTAGTAGTTGAAATGGCATTTAGTTTAAAATAAATAGTGAACTGATGAAAGTCGATGGTTTCCTAGTAATTAGTTTGTAGTTAATATATTAAGTAGATGTGTGTATCAAGGCATAAATGGAGTAATTCATTTATGCCTTGTGTTTTAGCTAGTAGTTTTGTTGCAAAAACTGGTAGGAAGTAGTGCTGAAAATTTGATTTAATACATAGATTTGAATTACATATTTTTTTAAAAAATCAGTTGAAAATATATCCTAAACTAGGAACAGAAAAAAATTCGACTAAGCCCAAATAAATTTTATATATGAATTTCTTTAGATTAATCTTCTTATTGTTTCTTACTGTACCTGGCTTTCTTTTTGCAGCTGATATCCAAATCACTAATCTTAAAGTAGAGAATACAGTAACTCCTATTGGTTTGGATGTATCTCAGCCTGTTTTCAGTTGGCAAATGGAAACATCAAATAAAAACAGAAGCTATTACCAAAATGCTTACCAAATCATTGTAACCAATAGTCAGGGGAATGAGGTTTGGAATACCGGTAAAATTAAAAGTGGAACATCCATAAATGTAAAATATAATGGTAAAAATTTTAAGCCCACAACTTTGTATAACTGGACTGTAAGCGTTTGGGATCAAAAAGGTAAAAAGTACTCCGCAAAGTCATGGTTTGAAACGGGTTTGCTGAACCCAAAAATGGTAACAAATACAGATTTTGACAAAGGAACAACTGCCTGGTCCGGAGCAAAATGGATTGGTGGTAATGCAAATGATATGGTGTTGTATTCCCAATATCTTCCAGTTTTTGTTATCAATAGTACAATTCAGCTTGACGAAAAATCACAATCGACTAAAGCATCTTTAATTTATGGCGCTAATGATCAGCGTTTAATGGATCGAAATAAAAATCAGTACAAACTCGAAAACAAGAATGGTGAGAGTTATATTCAGGTCGAATTAAATATGTTACCTTTAAATTCTAATGGTCAAGCAAAGCTGAATATTTATCGGGTTGGTTATCATCCAAATGATAAAAAAGAAACACCTTTTAAAAGTTTTTCTATTCCGAATTCGATTATTAATAAAGACAACAAGTACAATTCGCATACTATAAATGTTCAAAGCTGTTTGGGAGTTACTAAAATTTATATCGATGGGAACTCAAAAGAAAATCTGGTAGCTAATATCAATCTAAATCCGTTAGGATCCGGAGGTGATTTTATAGCTTTTCCCGTAGTGGGCGATATTGGTTTTTCAGTACCTAAAGGAGAAAAAGTACAGTTTTCGAAAATTGAAATTAAAAATTACCGAAGTCCTTCAAATGTGATTTTTTCTGATAATACTGCTACTTCAGGTATATTCTCATCATTTAAAGAAGTAAGTATAGAAAATAATAGCTATACCGTAACGGGAGGAGGTAATGGAGCTTTTGTTCTGGCTAATCCAAGTCAGAATTCCATGCCGATGTTGCGTACCGTTTTTGGAATCGATTCTCCTAAAATAAGTAAAGCGCGATTGTATGTTACGGCACGTGGTATTTATGATGTGTACTTAAATGGAAAAAAAATAGGAGACGATTATTTTAATCCGGGACTGACACAATACAATAAAACTCATTTGTATCAAACCTATGATGTGACGGCAAATATCCAGCAAGGAAATAATGTATTGGGAGCTATTCTTGGAGAAGGCTGGTGGAGTGGCGGCAGCACATTTGTTGGTGACAACTGGAATTTCTTTGGTGATCGTCAATCGCTGCTGGCAAAATTGGTCGTTACTTATGCTGATGGAACCGAAAAAATTATCACAACTAATCCTGAAACATGGAAGTATTTTAATGATGGGCCGGTGAAATACAGCAGCTTCTTTCAGGGTGAAGTTTATGATGCCACAAAAGAAAAAGCAATTGAAGGCTGGAGTACAGCAGGATATGATGCTTCCCGTTGGCATCAGGCAGTAGCTATTGGAACAAATGGATTTGTAAGTTTAGAAGGAACGGCTAATTTACCCAACTTCAATAATTTTACTGATGCTCAATTAATAGGTCAGTTTGGCACTACTGTTAAGCCCATTAAACAATTAACAGCTCAATCGGTTACAGAAGTTCGTCCGGGTGTTTTTGTTTATGATATGGGACAAAATATGGTAGGCGTTCCAAAAATTATATTGAACAATGTAACAAAAGGAAAAACCATCACCTTGCGTTATGCCGAAGTTTTATATCCCAATTTACCTGAATACAAAGGAAATGGAGATTTATTGATGCTTGAAAATGTCAGGGCAGCCATGTCACAAGATATTTATACAACTAAAGGAGGTAACGAAATCCTAACGCCAAGATTTACATTTCACGGCTATCGTTATATAGAAATTACTGGAATAGAAAAAGCTTTACCCTTAAGTGATGTTAAAGGAACGGTATTGAGTTCTATTCATCAATTGTCTTCTCATTACCAAACTTCAAATCCTTTGGTAAATAAATTATGGGAAAATATTACCTGGTCAACTTATGGAAATTTTCTATCAATACCTACTGATTGTCCTCAGCGTAACGAACGTCTAGGATGGAGTGGAGATATTTCCTTTTTTTCCCGAACTGCAGTTCATTTATCAGATGTGAAACAATTTCTGAAAAGACATATGCTGGCGATGCGGGATATCCAACGAGAAGATGGACGTTTTCCAGATGTGGCTCCTATAGGTGTAGGATTTGGAGAAACCTTGTGGGGAAGTGCCGGAATTACGGTTGTTTGGGAAAACTATTTGCAATATGGAGATCTGAGTTTGCTCGAAGAGCATTATGAGGCTATGAAAAGCTATGCCAACTATCTAATAGCTGATATCGATAAGCAAACGGGTGTTTTAAAAGAAAAAGAAAGAAATACGTGGGGTTCTTTAGGAGACTGGCTGAGTTTAGAAGATTCTAAAAACGAAAAAACACTATTTTGGGAAGCCTATTTTATTTATGACTTGGAAATTATGTCTAAGGTGGCAATGCTATTGGACAAAAAGAAAGATCAGGAACATTTTTCAGAATATTACAAACAGCGAAAAGATTTTTTCAATAAAACCTACATTGATAAAACAACAGGTAAAACTACATTTAGAGGTAAAGTTATAGATACACAAACTTCTTATGTGTTGCCTTTTGCTTTTAAGGTTTTGGATAAAGAAAATTCAGATCTGGCTATAAAGCAGTTTGTAAATTCTATACAAAGAGAAAACAAAACAGATCAGGGAGTTGTTTGTCCACCGTATTCATTAATGACAGGATTTATTGGTACGGCTTGGGTCAATAAAGCGCTTTCGGATAATGGATATTCTAATGTTGCCTATCAATTATTACAAAATAAATCCTATCCTTCTTGGTTGTATCCTGTCACTCAGGGAGCCACGACTATTTGGGAACGATTAAATTCGTATACACACAAAGACGGATTTGGAGGAAATAATAATATGAATTCTTTTAATCATTATGCTTTTGGAGCGGTAGGAGCGTGGATGTATAATTATTCGTTAGGAATTCTAAGAGACGATAATTCACCTGGATTTAAACATTTTATTTTGCAACCAGAACCAGATACAACAGAGCAAATGACTTTTGCAAATGGCTATTACGATTCTATGTACGGACGTATTGAAAGCAGTTGGGAAACAAAAAATGGTAAATATCAGTTCCGTTTTGTTGTGCCTTCCAATACAAATGCAACACTTTATCTACCCGCTTTAAAACAAAGTGATGTAGCGATAATTGGAAAAAAGAACGGAATCAAATTTTTGAATATAGAAAATAATAAGGCTGTTTTTAAATTAGAATCTGGAGAGTATAGTTTCGAAACTGTTATAACCAACTAAAATAATTACCAAATACAATGATGAAAAATATACAAATTATAAGATCTCTATTTTTATTTAGTTTGTTAACGCTGAATTGTGTTTCGGCTCAGAAGAAAATGAAGGCTGATTTTGAAAAAAAACAACTTTTTGATTTTGATTGGAAATTTTCTTTAGGTGATTTTTCTACAGCAAATGCTGTAAACTTTGATGATAGTTCGTGGAGAAAATTAGATTTGCCTCACGATTGGAGCATCGAAGGAAAATCGGAAAAAAATAATCCAAGTGAAGGTGATGGCGGTTTTTTTCCAGCAGGAACGGGATGGTATCGAAAAACATTTTCTGTGCCTGCCCAATGGAAGAACCAAAAAGTAGCTATTTACTTTGAAGGCGTTTATATGAATGCTGAAGTTTTTATCAATGGAAAATCAGTAGGAATGCAACCTTATGGTTACACTTCTTTCGAATATGATTTAACACCTTATTTAAAATTTGGAAAACAGAATACCATTGCTGTGAAAGTGGATAATTCGAA
>Ga0247805_1000275_pt1 | contig 29292 bp, 29 predicted proteins | sample UWRJL044104R1_FD_180930 | JGI IMG/M metagenome (GOLD analysis project Ga0247805, IMG submission 180930) | Plant litter microbial communities from Arlington Agricultural Research Station in Wisconsin, United States - UWRJ-L044-104R-1 | ecosystem: Environmental > Terrestrial > Plant litter >... | reverse complement strand
AACTTATAACCAACAAAGTAATAACATATCCTTAACAGCTTTTCCCGCTGTTATGTGGCATCTTTGCAATGTAATGAACTGGTTATTTATTATATTTGGTTTTGGTTAGTTAAAACAAGTGCTAGTATTTTAGGATACTAGCACTTCTTTATTTTAGGACATTTCTAACCGATTCAGAATAGAAGAATTTACTTTAAAAAGCTCCAAAAAAGCTAAACTTAACACAAAAAACTAGGTTTTTAATGTTATGAAAATGTAAATTTGCAAAAAAACAACTGTTATGGAAGGAATTCTGAACGAGAAAAATGAAATTGAAAAATTACAAAACGAATTTAAAATCCTCACTGAAATAAAGTCTAAAGAGACCACTACGTCTAAAAACAAGGACGAAAAATTGGTACTTGAAGAATGCGAATTATAATTTTTGGCGTAATTCTTTAAAATAGTTTAAAGCTTTTAGCAAACGGCTTCCATGCCAAGAAAACATTTCCCCATCTACTAGAATTATTTTTGCTTGGGGACAAAAATCCTGCATTTCTAAAGCATCTTTTTCTTTAAAAGGATAAGGTTCTGAAGACAGAAAAATAAAATCTAAACTTCCGTTTTCATTTATCTTTTCAAGTTCAATTTCAGGATATCTGGATTGGTTTGCAAAAACATTTTCAAAATGGTTTAATTGCAGCAATTCATTTATAAAATTATTCGATCCTGCAACCATATAAGGATTTTTCCAAATAAAATAAGCTGCTTTTTGAATTGGTCTACTTTTGATAAATTCTTTAAAATCGTTAAGTGCAAAAGTTAAATTGGCTTTCCACTTATTGGCTTCTTTCACGCAATTAAAGAGATTTCCAAAATCACTAATCATTTTCAAATTGTCTTCGACTGTAATAATATCAGTTATCCAAACTGTACTTATTTCACGAAGATTTTCAACAATGTCTAATGTATTTTCTTCTTTGTTACAAATAATAATATCTGGAGCTAATGCTCTAATCTTATCATAATCTACTTTTTTTGTTCCCCCAACAATTGTTTTTCTAATTTTTAAATCTTCCGGATGTACACAAAATTTAGTAATTCCAATAATTTTGGATTCTAAACCCAAATCAACCAACAATTCTGTTTGTGAAGGCACTAAAGAAATAATACGCTGCGGTACTTTATTAAAAGTATGCAAAGTCCCCATGTTGTCGGTTAAAGAATAGTGTTTCAATTGATTTGATTTAAAAATGGAATTAAAAAAACCACTAAAAAGCAATGCTATTTAATGGTTTATGATAAGTTATAGTAACTGATTTTATTATTTAGACTGCAATATTGCCGCCATTTCTTGTTGGATTTTCAAAGCCTCTACTCTTGCTTTTTCAGCAAAATCAGCTTCTTTTGAAGCATAAATAATTCCTCTTGAAGAATTAATTAACAATCCTACATTAGCATTCATCCCGTATTTACAAACTTCTGACAAACTTCCGCCTTGAGCACCAACACCTGGAACTAACAAGAAGCTATCTGGAACAATTTTTCTAATTTCGGTAAAATATTCAGCTTTGGTTGCTCCTACCACATACATTAAATTAGCACTGTTTTTCCATGTTTTTGAAGTTTCTAAAACACGTTTGTACAATTCTTTTCCATCCACATCAAGTGTTTGAAAATCAAAAGCGCCTTCGTTAGATGTCAATGCTAACATTATGGTATGTTTGTCTTCGAAAGCTAAAAAAGGTTCAACCGAATCTTTCCCCATATATGGAGCAACGGTTATACTATCAAAATTCAAGTCTTCAAAGAAAGCTTTGGCATACATCGAAGAAGTGTTTCCTATATCGCCACGTTTTGCATCAGCAATAGTGAAAATAGCAGGATAATTTTCGTTGATGTAATTGATTGTTTTTTGCAAAGACATCCATCCTTTTATTCCATAAGCTTCAAAAAAAGCAGTGTTCGGTTTGTAAGCAACGGCTAAATCATGAGTTGCATCAATTATTGCCTTATTGAATTCGAAAATAGGATCTTCTAATGTTAAAAAACTTTCAGGAATTTTATTTAAATCGACATCTAATCCAACACATAGAAAGGATTTTTTTATCTTGATTTGCTCAATTAGCTGTTGTGTAGTCATTAATTTTATTTTACAAAACGCAAAGTTACAAAGCCAATCCTAATTTATATAAGAATTATTTAAGTTTCTCTAAAAATTCTATAAAAGAATCACTATCACCAAACGAAATTTTTTTAAAAAACTATTAATTAATAAACTGTTTTATTACTTTTACTAAAAACCATAAAATAATAATTTTGAAGTTATTTTTAAAAACAGACACGAATTTTCTAATAAAGAAAGTATTAGAAGAAAAATTAGATGTATTTAATATCAAATACAATCTAATTAATACCAATGAAATTTTATTTTTGGAGAACATAGATACCGCGATTTATAATAAAATTGCTACGGTATTGAACGAATATGGATTTGAAATTATAGAAAATCAAAAAAATATTATTGTTCAAAAAATAAAAGAAAGTATAATTGAAATGGTTTTTAACGAAGAAGCTCCTGCGGTAAAAAGTTCCGTTTATTTAGCCGATAAACTCAATCATAGTTATGGTTATTTATCGAATATTTTTTCGGAGGTTACTTATACTTCCATTGAAAATTTCATAATTATTCAAAAAATTGAATATGTCAAAAAACTCATTGTTCATCATGATATGACTTTGACCGAAATTGCTTTTAAACTCAATTATTCTAGTGTGGCGCATTTAAGTTCGCAATTCAAAAACACTACTGGAATTACACCTTCGGCATTCCAACGCATTCTAAAAAAACGCACCCAAATTAACAATCAAAATATAAACTAATTTAAACTATGCAAAAAGATTTCATCTTAATTACGCTTGCAGATGATGACGAAGACGACAGAATGTTTTTTACAGAAGCTTTTGATGAATTAAAAATCAACACTGTTGTAAATACCGTAAATGATGGTGTTGCTTTAATGGAGTTTCTTAACGCACCCGAAAGTATTTTACCAAATATTATTTTCCTAGATTTAAATATGCCTTTAAAATCAGGTATGGAATGTTTAAAGGAAATTAAAGAAAATCCAAAATTCAATGATATTGTAATTGCTATTTATTCGACTTCTTCTTCGGAAGATGATATAGAAAATACTTTTGTATTAGGAGCTAATATTTATATTAAAAAACCAAATCACTTTGAAAAACTAAAACAAGTTTTATCAGAAGTTGTTACACTAAACTGGCAATATATTACTTCGGGTTTAAATAAAGATAATTTTTTATTACGCATGTAAAAGTAAAATATGTTTCAATCTAAGTTATTCAATTCAATAGGCTTTATCAGAGCTGTGTTTTTAATTGCTTTTTTTATTTTAATTTTTTTAGCCTCTATCACTTATAGACATATAAAAGAATTGGATAAAATAACTGATTCGATTACTAATACTTATGAAATCTCTATTGAATTGGGTTTACTTATTTCGCATATTAAAGATGCCGAAACCGGGCATCGTGGGTACATTATTACTAATGACTCACTCTACTTAGAACCTTTTATTAATGCTCGAAAAAATGTAAATCACTCTTTTCAAAAACTGAATAGAATAACAAAAACTGATTCTAGCAAACAACAAAGATTACAACGTATTTATGATTTAGTAGACAAACGCTTTTCGTATTTTAAAAACAACTTTTCTAATAAAGACGAGTTTAACAGAGATTTTAAAGACGGAAAAATTGTTATGGATACTTTGAGGAATGAAGTAAACAAAATGCTCAGTGTCGAAAATAAATTATTAAACTTAAAAGGAAAGCTTTATAAATACAACAACTCCAATACTCCTTTAATTATATTTTCTACTTTCTTAATTTCGATTTTGATTTTAGGTTTAGGTTATTTGCGAATTATTAGAAATTACAAAGATCTAATGACTCAAAATATTCGATTGAGAATTTTTGACGAATCGAGCAAACAAGCCGAAATACTTGGTAAATATGGGAGTTGGTTATTCAATCTAGAAGATAAAATGTTTAGTTATTCTGATAACAAATTTCGCTTATTAGGATGTGAACCACAATCTTATGTTCCAAATTTTGATAATTTATTAGATAATATTCATCCTGATGATAAAGAAATTCTTTCTGATGCTTTTGATCACATAAATAGAGGCGAAAGTTTTCCATTAATTCGTTATCGAATAATCAAAAAAGATACACTCGAAGTACGCCATTTTAGAACTACTGCTAAAATATTTATTGACCGTTTAAACAATAAAAATATCATTGGTACCACTCAGGATATTACCGAAGATTACAACAAAACACAGTTAATTAAATTAAGAAACAAAGAGTTAGAACAAAACAATAAAGAGCTGACGGAATTCAATCATGTTGCCAGTCATGATTTGCAAGAACCGCTTCGAAAAATCCAAACTTTTATCTCTCGAATTGAGGATAAAGAAAAAGATAATTTATCTGAACCCGCACAAGGTTATTTTGTAAAAATTCAAGAAGCATCTAACAGAATGCGTATTTTGATTGATGATTTATTACAATATTCGAGAACCAATCGATCAGAAAAAAAATTCGAAATCACCGATTTGAATATCATTGCTAATAATGCTGTCAGTGAACTTTCGGAAAACATTACTGAGAAAAAGGCTAAAGTTAATTTTGAAAATCTACATAAAATCAATGGAATTCCGTTTCAACTGGAACAGCTTTTTATCAATATTATAAGTAATTCATTAAAATATTCAAAACCTGATGAAACTGCAATTATTACCATAACTTCCAGGAAAATAAAAGCTTTTAAAGCTCCTAAACTAAAGGACAATTCTAAAAAAGAATATATCAAAATTACAATCAAAGACAATGGACTTGGTTTTGAACAAAAATATGCCGAAAAAATATTTTTACTTTTTAATCGATTGTATGGCAAAAACGAATTTCCTGGTACTGGCGTAGGGCTGGCTATTTGTAAAAAAATAGTGGAAAACCATAAAGGTTATATTTTTGCAAAAGGAAAACCCAATGAAGGAGCCTCTTTTGAAATCTATTTACCTAATTAAAATTATATAAGATTAATTAAAAATCATATAAAAAGACAAAGTCATATTTTATTTATTTTTACCCAAAATGCGCCTAATGGATACTAGAATTAGAACCTCTTTTTTATTTTTCATACTGTTTTTAGCTTTCGGTATGACAATGACATCTTGTTATAAAAAAACAAAAGGTACAGAGAATAGTAATAACGAAAGACCACAACAACAAAATACAGAAGAAATAGAAAAAACGGATCTTGATACTAAAATAAGCGAACAAGTATTAACTCAATTTGCAGAATCTAATTTAAAAATAGTAGCCATTGCACAAAAAGCTCAGGAAGGTAAAATTTCAAAAAGAACAAGAATCACATTAGAAGAAGTTGAAAAAAATCATAGCCAGCTAAAAAACAAAATTCGAAAAATAGCGAAAGACAATTTCATTATTATTCCTAATACATTATACGATACAACTATTATAAAAAATTTCATTGACGAAATGACCATAACGCTATATTTAAAAAAACTAGAAAACTCATTACTTACAGAATTAGATTTTTATAAAAAAACTGAAACAACTACACACAATAAAGATTTGAAAGCATTAATTAAAGAAGGAATACCTGTTATCAATAAAAACATAAGCCTTATTAAAGAAGAACAAAAGCTACATTAATAACTTTGCATTTACAAAGTATCCAAACTTATTTTACATTATAATATATTCTAGAAATAGAAAAACACCAAACACCTTTCTAAGGTGTTTTTTTTATTCTTAAGTTTTAAAAATCACAAGACCTATTATTACTTCATATCATTTTTATTTTCCCTACTCTTTTTTGACAAAAAATAAATATCAATTCTAATTATTACTTTAAATATCTGACAAAAATGGTGTTTTTTTATCTGATAACAGCCAATAAAACACAAACAAAATACTGATTTACAACAACATATACCCACTACCTAAAGTTCAAATGGAAATTGTATAAAAGTCTCAAAATATCCTGTAATATTTTTAATCCACACATGTCGCACCTTTGTAATGTAGCCTAGGAACTATTCTAAACTTTATAATTAATCATTAAAAAAATAAGACATCATGAAAAAATTAATTTTATCTGGAATCATTTGCCTTTCATTTGTAAGCTTTACAAAAGCGCAAGAACTAAGTCCTTCTGTAGGTATTAAAGGAGGAGTTAACTTTACTAATCTTTACACTGAAGATGTTGATGACAATAACGTTTTAACAAGTTTCAACGCGGGTTTATTTGCTAATTTTCCATTATCATCAGCAGTATCCATTCAACCAGAGATTAACTTTTCTAGAAAAGGATCTGAATTAGTTTATGACAATGCTTTTGCATCTGGAACTACAAAATTAAAACTGAACTATTTAGAACTTCCCGTTTTATTGAAACTTAATTTAACATCTAATCTTAATGTTCATTTTGGCCCTTATGTAGCTTATTTAATTGATGGAAAAGCTACTAACGAAACGGATAGTGGATCTTTCAATTTTGAAGAAAACATTGACAACGACGATTTAAACAAATGGGATTATGGTTTAGCAGCTGGTGTTGGATTTGACTTTGGATCAACTTCTCTAGGTGTTCGTTACAATTACGGATTGCAAACCATTGGTAAAGAAAGAACTTTTGCTGGACAAACTTATACATTTCCAGACTCAAAAAACAGTGCTTTGAGTGTGTATGTTGGCTTCAAACTTTAATAAATTAAATCTAAAAAAATAAAATCATGGGAAATATACTCTATTTAGCCGCAGTATTATTAGTTATATTCTGGGCTTTAGGATTCTTCGTGTATAGTGTTGGAAGTTTAATACACATCTTATTAGTAATTGCAGTAATTGCAATATTAATGCGAATTATTAGTGGAAGACGACTTTAATAAAAACTTTTTAATAAACAATTGAATAACTTAAATTTTGAAATTATGAAAACGAATAAAGTAATATTAGGATTAATTGGTGGATTAGCAACAGGAGCAATTTTAGGTGTATTATTTGCGCCTGACAGCGGAAAAAAAACAAGAAAAAAAATCTCTGATAAATCGAAAGAGTTGAAAGACAATGTAAAAAATGATGTTGACAAACTGCTTCAAAAAATAGACCAGAAATACAAATCTGCTTCTGAAGATGCCAATAAATTATTGCATGAAGGAAAAGAATTAGTACATGAAGGAAAAGCAAAAATCGAAAACGAAATCGCGAATAAAAACTAAGATTTTTTATTCCTTTCTGTAACAATTTTGCAACAAGTAAAAATTAGAACTCAACACATTGTAAATATGAAAAATACAATCAAAAATCTAGCAATCCTGGCTTTAATTATCATAGGAACTAAAGCTACGGCTCAGGATATACCAAATGATACCTACGAACAAAAATTCAAATTAGGTATTGGTGCCAATGTAGGATATCCATTTGAAGATCCTTATGACTTAAATGTTGGAGGTGACGTGCGTTTACAATATGATTTATCAAAACAATATTCGCTTACCGCTACCACAGGTTTCAACAATCTTTTCATTAAAGATGCTAATGATTTAGGATATATTCCTGCCAAATTAGGATTTAAAGCTTTTGTTCTTAAAGATCAATTTTATTTAATGGGTGAAGTTGGAGCTGCTTTTGCGGTAACAAATAAGTACAATGATAAATCTTTATTATTGAGTCCAAGTATTGGTTACGCTACAAAATACATTGATATAAGTGTACGCTACGAATACCTACCTGATTTTCCAACAGTAGACAATAATACTGCGGATAAAGGTTTAGGTCAAGTTGCTCTACGTCTTGCTTACGGTTTCCAACTGTAAAACAAAAAGCGAGTAGTGCTTATAAATACTACTCGCTTTTTAAAACTATTTTTTAACTAATAAATTAAATTACCAAACAATGAAAAACTCAAACAAATTTCTTGCTCTAATTGCTCTAGCTGCTGTTGTAACTTCATGTAAAGATGAAAAACAAGAAGCTGCTAATAAGAAAGTAGAAGAATTCAAAGTATATGTTGATTCTGTAAGCGAAGTTGCTACTGAAAAAACTGCTGAAAACTGGGAAGCTATTGAAGCTAGATACGACAGAACTAAGCAAGAAGCTCAGGATGCTATTGATAAGTTAGAAAACAAAATGAATATGGATTCTATTATCAACAAAACAGATAGCAAATATGAAGAGTATAAAGCAAAAGTAGTTGCTAAAAAAGAAGCTCTTTCAGAAAACACTTTTAGAAACAGTTTATTTACTCAAAAAGTAAATAACGATTTGAATTTTGAATGGGTAAACAAAGATAATATTGCCGATGTGTATTCAAACTTTGTAGATACTGTTGATAAAAACAAAAAATCTTACAGTAGAGAAAACTGGGATGAAATTAAAATAGTTTATGAAGCTTTAGATACTAGAAAAAATACTGTTGAGAAAGAAGGTTTATCTTCAAAAAACAACCTTAAAATTGCTGGTTTAAAAGTAAAATTTTCTACCATGTATACAATTAACAGAGCATCTGCTAAATCTAGTGAAAATCAAGAGGCTAAAAAGTAGCCCACTACATACTAACTATTTCTGTTAGCACAAAAAGGCTTCGATTTTAAATCGAAGCCTTTTTTTATTTCTGATTTGTATTAGTGATGTATTTTTACAAATTCATAGTACAAAGCTTTAGATAAAAAACTTTTATGTTTTTCATATTCAATATCTCTATCTTTATCACAGTAGTCTAATGAGTGAATCGCTGAGTCTGGAAAATATTTTTGACGATATTCTTCATTATAATTTAAACTTTTCAAAAATTCTGGTTCGACTCCTTTCCCTACTGAAATATTATAATGAGTTATCAAATTGCCCCAATTTACAAAACTGCATATCAAAATTGTTCCATAGAAATACCAAACCATTTGATTGAAAAGAAAAGCATTTGTTTTTTGTTTACTAATTTTTACGAATGAAAGAATTAAACCAATTATTGCTAAAATTAAGAAAGCATAAACACCCAACCGCTTATAAGTCAATCCATAAAATGAAACATATTCTGAGTTTTAAATTACGGTACTCACTATTAAAACTCCGTTTAAAAAAATCCAAATCTTAGCTAATTTTTTAAGATTATTTGCTTTTTTATCAAAATTGAATCCTCCTTTAAAATAGAATAAAATTACGCCCACAGCCATTACTATAGAAAAAATAACAGCATTCACTCTCTCGTGTGTAGCCGAACTCAATTTTGATATATCTGCAACCTCAAAAAACTGTTCGTAATTATAAGTAATGATGAAAATTAAAAGCAGCGCATTTAGAAGAAACAAAGTGATCTCTCCACTTCTTCTTTCGAAATCAATGTCTAAAAATGAAAATGAATTTTGCTTTTCTTTTTTTGCATCTTCTTTAAATTCATTATCCAATAATTCATTTTTTTCATAACATACTTCAGGAATCCAATAATTCCATAAATTAAACGAAATATAAAATCCTAAAGCGGTAAGAACAAATGCTTGCCAAACATCTATATCCAAATCATAATCAGTAAACAAAGACGAAAAATGATCACTTCCAAAAGAGTACACAATTAAAAACAAACCTAAAAACATTCCTGGAATAATGAAATAAGCTATCAATTGTTTTGCAAAACCGTTATTTACTTTACGCTTAGGGATATATTGACTGAACATAAAAATACGCCCTAGTGATGTAATTCCGTTTACAAAAATAAGCGGAATGGCTTGTAGCACTTTTAAATTAGATTCCTGAGTCTTGAATTGTAGAAAAATTATTGAAAATGCCATAGCAAAAAATGAAGGAAAATCTCCATACCAGGCAAAAGCAAAACTAGACAGTACCGATGTTAGTACCAAAACCAAATGCAGTCTACTATTAAGTTTCTCCTGAAAGAAATAGCAAATTAAAGCCGTTTGTAACATCCCGAAAATTGCCCAATTAAGCCCCAAATCTTCGTTGTAAAAAAGCAGTGTAAAAATTAAACTGCTAACTAAGATAAAATGTAGTTTTTTCATAATTTAAAAATTAAAAGTACTTTGTAATTCAAAGTTATTAAATAAAAAAATTTTAGTTGTTCGATTTCATTAATTTTTCAAGGCTATTCAAGTGTTCGTTAAAGGCCGCGCGTCCTCTATTGGTCACTCGATAGGAAGTTTTAGGTTTTTTACCCACAAATTCTTTCTTTATTTCAATATATTCCGCCTTTTCTAAGGCTGAAGAATGACTTGCCAAATTACCATCTGTAATATTTAAAAGTGTTTTCATTTCGGTAAAATCTATCCAATCGTTAACCATCAGAATAGACATAATGCCTAATCTAACACGACTTTCAAAATCTTTATTTAACTTATCAATAATTCCCATTAGTGGTTTTATTTATATTTTTTGAACATTACCAATCCATATAAGATATGTAAAATACCAAAGCCCAAGATCCAAAAAACTAAACCATAACCCAAATAAAAAACAGAAATAGATCCTAAAATTAGTTGGCAATACCCTAGATATTTAATATCCGAAAAAGTATATTTCTCAGCGTTAACGAGTGCCAGACCATAAAACAATAAAGTTGCAGGTGCTACTAAAACATACATTTGATGGTACAAAAGGGACAAACAAAACACTCCTCCTACTGCTAAAGGTATAGCCAGATTAAGTAACATATTTTTAGTTGTCGAAGTCCAAATAGGTAAATTGTATTTTTTGCTTTTTCTAACAGTAAATAGAATTCCGAACGTTAATGCGAAGGCAAAAATAACAATACCGCTAAAAAAGAGTTCAGAAATTAAACTCGACGAAAATTCGTTGTCTTTTCCTTCGAAATAATTAATTCCGTTTTTCTTAAATAATTGATAAACGTACAAACCGCCAATCAAGGCAGACAAACCAGCAAAAACTCCTGAGAGTCCGCTTAAAGATATAAATCTGGAAGAACGCTCCATCATAGAGCGAATATGTGATAAGTCTTCCTGGTGCTTCTGATTCATAATTAAAGTACTTTGAAATACAAAGTTAATTTAAATTTTGAAATAGCAATATTGAAAATTGATTTTTTTTAGTTATTTCAATAATTGCGCTAACATTTTATCCAATTCTTCAGCATCTGGATGGATAGCTACAATTACACCTTTAGAATTAATCAAAAAAGTTGAACCGCCGGAATTTGAAACATTATATTTATCCCAAATTCTGTTCTTATTATCCAACTCAATTAGATTTAACCAGGGATATTTATCTTTTTCGATAACTTTTTTAAAAGCATTGGTGTTTTTAAATTCATTGGCTACACCAAGAATTACAAATCCTTTTTCTTTGTATTTCTCGTATATAGGAATATAACTTTTACTTGTTACTCTACATGGTCCACACCAAGAGGCCCACAAATCAATTAAAGCTACTTTGCCCGTAATTATATCTGAAGCAGCTATAATTTCTCCAGTAATATTTGGAGCTGAAAAATCAACAAACATACCTCCTACTTTTATTGTTTTTATTGCTTCCAATATATCATCAATTTGTTTGGTATAGGGATGTAATGGAAACTTTTTTGAATAAGTAGAAAATAAATAGTTAATCACATTAATATCAATATTTTTATTGTTTTGTTTATACAATCTTACTTCATTTAGTAAAAGTGAATATCCAAAAATATCTTGATGAGTAGCTATATATTTTGCTTCCCAATCATATTTTATTTTTTGGATTGAATCCATTTTGTTGTTTAAAAACCAAGCTCTAGGAGTATGTCCTTTTCCTGATTCTAATAATTTGTCCCGAAGTGTATATAATTTATTTAATTCCGTCCCTTTTTCAAGACTTTCTATCTTGTCCATAATAGTATTGTATTCATCACTAAAGTATTTTTTAGAATCCCAAAGTGAATCGATCTCATCATTGAAAGGTTTCTCAATTGGATCAAAAAGCTTTTTTTGCTCTTTTTTATAAGCCGAAATTTTATCTGTCAGCTTACCTCCTTTAATAGTATTTTTATCAAATTCCTCTGTGGAATACAAATCAAATTCAATTTCTCCATTTTCTGCAAAAAAAGAAATTGGTCTGAACATAGCATTCTCCAATTCTTCTCCTAAAATCAAAGTATATTTTTCTAAAAAAGGCGAAATAATATTGTACTCAAATTGTCCATTTACAATTGGAATTTTAATCCCACTTTGAAAAGGATCGTCTTTTTCAGTAACTAACATTAAGTAAGTTGATTTTCCACTATTTATTTTCCCTTTTAATTTGCAGTTAACCGTTGTAATTGGTGTTACAACTTCTTTTTTGGTCAATTTTCCTGAACCATAATTTAGTTTATCTACTTTTTTCTGGGAAAAAACAACACAGCTTAATAGAAGCGTAAAAATGATAATAAAGTTTTTTTTCATCAGTATATTTTTAAAATAGTTTAGAACAAAAGTCAAAAAACTAATGCTTTTTCAATAAAAATCTCAACAAAAGAATCAAATCATCTTTTGTTGAGAGATTATAAGCTATTTACATCTGCTTCTCTAAAATTACTTTCAAAGATTCATTAGAATGATGTCCTAATTTTGGGTTTACTACTTCTCCTTTTTTATTTACCAACACATAATGCGGAATTCCGGAGATATTGAATTTACCAGCTAAATAATTCCATTCATCAGTAGATAATCGATAATGTTCTCCTTTTATATCTGGTACCATAGCTGAATACGTTTTCTCTGGCGATGTTTGATCGGTAAGATAAACGAAAACTACATCTTTATCTTTCAATTCTTCTTTTAAGGGCTTGATTTGTTCAATACCAGAGCGACAAGGTCCACACCAAGTTGCCCAAAAATCAACATAGACTACTTTACCTTCATATTTTTTCATAATCTTTGCAAACAATTCATCACCTTCAGTTTTGGGTACAGTATTAATTACATAACCCGTTTTAGTTTTATTGGCTTCTAATTTGGCTACGGTTTCTTCATTACATTTTCTCAAATAATCCGCAATAAAAGGTGTTTGCAATTGCTTTTGAGCTGTGATTAATTCTTCTTCAGATAAAGGAGTAACTTGTTCAATAACAATATTACAAATAGTTTGAGTATTCATGATATCTGTTGCTAAACCTTCCTTTATATTAAATAATTCAGCTAACTTTTTATTTCTAAAATTAGTTCGCTGTTCATTATACAAAAAATTTGTAACTGTATTATGTTTTTTATAAAACTTATCAAGTTCTTTTCCAATTGAATTATACTTTTTCAACTTCAGAGAAGAAGCAGACTTTGCTATTTTTTTTTCGGTCAACAGGAATTCTTTTTCTTCTTTAGAAATTGGAATATTATTATTCAATAAATATTTTTCCAAATTCTCAAAACTAAAACCCTCTCCTTTAGTTATCTCTCTAACTATTTTTTGGTGTTTAGCAACAAATGTTGAGCTTATTGCTCCATATTTATCTACAAATTCCTTTTGCTCGGGAGTATTTCGTAAAACTTCTACTTCCTTCATATCAACCAAAAGTTGTTGTTCTTCTTTAGTTAATATATAGCTTCTTTTTTGAAGCTCATCAACAATATCAAAAATAGTTACACTTAAACTTCTAATATTAACCAAATCTAAATATTGTAATTTATTGATGCAATTTTGGTAACTATGAGTACTAATAACTGCCAACTGATTATTAAAAGTAGCATCAGTAATAAAATCGTAATAAGCTGCTGTAAGTGTATCAATTTTAATATTTAACTCTCTTTGCTCTCTTGAAATTTTATTTTTCTGACGGTAGGCTGTTTCAAAATCACGTTGATAATTCATCATTTGAGAAATTGCATTGTACTCTATTTCCAATTTACCTATTTGATAAGCTTTAGCACCTATGTTATTTGATTTTTTTAAAGCTTCAAATCTTTCGTACTTCTTATTTGCTTCATCCTTACAATAAACCTTATAAGCTTCTGGTTTCATATCCAGAATTTTACTTATCATATCTTCATAATTAATTCGCCTCAAATCTTTAGTTTTTTCTAAATCTGTATTTAACAATGCTGATTCTCCCATATAAAGAGTTTCTTTATTAGAAAATAATTGAAAGACATTTTTTCCAGGTTCTAAATAGACTGAACCGTTATAAACAGAAGAACGCACCCAAACTTCATGTGGATAATACAAGGGAACTTGAATTGAGAAAAATCCATTTTCGGCAATTTTAGCTATATAAGTATTTTGTGCTCCTGTAATAATATCATCGACGTGAATCGCTATTGTTTTGATATTTGCTCTTGCAGTATAGCCTTTAATAAAACCAGAATATGTGGCGGAATCAGACTTAAAAATAGCAGAAGAGTATACCTCATCATTAGCTAACTTATAATTAGGATTTTCAACTTTTCCTGTACTGTAAGTTGTTAACTTTTCCTTATTTTCTCCAAACTTCACCGCTCCTTTTTTATCTATTCGAGCATAAATAGTCTTTTCTTTTCCACCATTTTCAAGAACAATAGTATAATTGTTTTTTTTTCTATCTACGGTTTTATATTCCCAAACTGTTTGATCAACAACTGCATGATTCGAATAAAAACCATAATCCCATTGAATACTCCCATCGGTTTGAAACCAATTTCCTTGAAGTTCTTTTGGCATTAATGATATTCCATCCTCCTCATTGATTACAATATCATAGACAGACCAATTATTAGGATTATTATCTCCTTCGCCAAAATCTATTTTATTAATTCCACTATTTAACTTAGGAAAAAACACTTTATACCTCACTTCTCCAATTTCTGGCATAGTATATTTTTGTCCAAATGGAATACCTTCAGTTTGTGTTGCCAAATATTTTTCTCCACCGTTGACATCTTGTACATAGGTATCTTTAGGAACTTGAATCCATTGTCCCGGTTGGTATTTAATATGGAAATGAAATATAGTAGCTTCCGATGTCAATTCAATTTTAGTTATACTTCCTGGAAGATTACTTAAACCATAGTCTGGCTTGTCTATTGTTTTCTGCGAGAAAACACTACAGCTTAAGAGAAGCGTAAAAAGGATAATAAAGTTTTTTTTCATGATTTTTTGATTAGTTAAAAATTGGTAATTATTATAGTTTTTTAATTCTTTTTCTTTACAGCAAAACTTTGAAATTTATATAATAGTGAGAACATTACATAGCGTTTTAAAACAGTGTTCTCAGCATCTACAACAGCAGTTGGGGTAATGGTTCTGGTAGTACTCTGATTTTGATTTAGTATATCGTATACTTTTATTTTAAAGGTCAATTTGTCTTCGGCAAATTTATAAGACAAACTGGTATTCCATAAATAGAAATCTTTTTTGTAAGCTCCCGAAATATTAGAGTTATAGGAATAACCAAAATCGTTACCAAAAACCCAGTTTTTTGGCCAAAAATTAGTTACCTCAACATTAAAATTATGTGATTTATTAGAAGTAGCATTAATAAAACTATTGGTATATTGAGTATCATTATAACTAAAATTGTATGCTGGTTTGATGCTCAACAATTCGCCATAATCATAAGATAACCGCATAATAGGTGTAACACGCAATGATCTTGCCGAATACAGTATTCCATTTGTGAATCCTTTATTGAAACTATAATCAGTATTTATTCCAAACATTAACCCGAACGTATGAGCATTCTTTTTTATGGTTTTACTCCATTCGGTTCCTAAAAGTGTACTGTATGTTCCATAAACGTTATCATAACTTGCAATTTGTCGTCCTGCAGCGTTGTAGGCTGAAGCTGATACAATTTGATTATCATAAATGGTTGTATTAGAATAAATATAATAACCCGAACGGGTTTGATAATCATAATTAGAATAAGTAAAATAAGTAACATGAGAAGTGGATGCTTTCAAATCTGGATTTCCAGTTCTGGTAACTAAAGGATTATCTAAATTAGGAACTGCTAAAACTTGATAATCTTTAGGAATTGAAAATCTACGATCATAGAACATATAAATTCCTTTTGATTTTGTAAATCTATAACTGGCTTGTATTGTTCCCTCGGGAATTACATAATTCTTATCAAAATCAGTCGTTTGATTTTCATACAATGCATGATTCTTAGTTGTAACAAAATAAGTTCCTGTAGATATATTAAAATTGAATTTCTTTTTATTAATGCTAAAACCCACTTTAGGACTCACTTGAAATCGTGTAGAAAAACTATAATTACTAAGCGAATCCACTAAATTTTCAGCTGTGGTATTGCGATCGAATGTTTTTTTATCATCCATCGTTTTTTCCCAGTCGGTAATAAGTGTAAAATTCAGGTTCAAAGAATCAGTAACTGGTTCAGTATAACGGAGCGTGTTGGCATATTTATCTCTTTGATTGGCTGTTTTAACATTTTGATTTCGAATATCATTTTGTTCATTTCCTTGCGAGTAAATTGTTGATGATCCGATAATAGAATTTGAATCTGTCCTTGAGTTTTCATTTTGGAAATTAGCCGTAAAATACCTTCCTTTTTTCTTCCCTTTTGTAAAAACATTTATAGTATTTTGGAAATTAGTATTACCGGTTTCATTGGTGTTATCCGAATCAACTGTGTTAATCAACTGCCCGTTTTCATCTTTAGTTTCCTTGAAAAAATCAGTAAACGATGTGGTTGTTCCTTTTTCAAGTTTGGGTATCAACATAATTTTTGTTGAAGGAGAAATATCATACTCAAAATTTAAATCGGCATTATGTTTTACAAATCCTCTGCTGGTATTAGAAGTTGATTCAGAAAATAAAGAGCCTGTAGGCAACAAAGTAGTCTCCGTAGTTCTATTATTATTTTCAGCATCTGAATGAGTGAAATAATAATTCGTATTTGATTTAGCTCCTTTAAACCATTCATCGGCATAATTTAAACCTATCATATCCGATTTAATAATTCCAGTTCCACGCCCTATTGTTGGGCCACGAGAACCCGAATTTCTTCCGCCGCCCATGTTATCAAAAACCTCATCCATAGAAAAACCAGTTGCGTTGATATTATTAGAAGAAGCTAAAAAACTAATCCTTCTTTTATCTTTAAAATAACTCAACAAAGCACTACTTTCATATCGATCTGAAGAGCCAAAACCTCCTAAAACCTTGCCAAAAAAACCTTTGTTTTTATCTTTTTCAATCGTTAAATTAATAGAGGCATTGTTCGAAGTTGAAGCCTGTTTGGTAAATTCTTCTTCTTTGGTTTTGGTATCGGAAACCTGAACTTTTTTTATAATTTCTGAAGGAAGGTTCTGAAGAGCCACTTTACCATCTTCACCAAAAAAAGGCTTCCCGTTGACTAATATTTGATTGACTTCCTTACCATTTACCATAATTTTTTTATCGGCATCAATAGTAACTCCTGGTAATTGGCGGAGTAAAGCTTCGACATTGGCATCTGGACGCATTTTGAAAGATGAAGCATTGAATTCCAGGGTGTCTTTCTTAACCCGAATAGGTGGAGCCGTATTTTTTATAACTACTTCATTGAGTTTATTTTCATATTCTGAGAGTTTAAAAACCCCAAAATCAATATTTTGAGTCAATTTATCAATAGTTTTAGAAAACTCTTGATAGCCTTCGGCTGAAACTTTAAAAATTAGATTTTCGGAGCTGACTTTAGTTTCTAATTTGAATAAACCATTTTTATCCGAAATGGTATAAGCTACAACTGAAGAATCTTTGGGATGAATTAAATACACTGTAGCAGATTCTACAGCAGATGTTGTTTTATCGGTAGCAATTTTACCGTTTAATACAATATTTTTTTGTGCAAAAGAAAAAAAACAGCAAAAAAAGAGCACAAGAGAACCTAGAGCTTTTATCATAAAAATGACATATTTGGTTAAAATGGTTGGTTTTGTAGGTTTTTTATTTAACAGATTTCAAACATAATTATTAATTCCGAAAAAGATTCCAATAAAATGTTAAAAATAAACTTACAATTAATTAGCATGATTATAGAAATCATAATTACTAGTATCATCCGCATCAAGAGTAACAGCATTGCTCATAGAAAATCGAAGATCAGATGCATTTATTAAACTTCCAGACAAAACATCCGTTCTTTTTTTGATAGATGAATTTATTCGAGTTTTATCTAATTTGATAGCTAGATTTCCAAGTCTTTCTCCCTCAAGATAAATTTCAGAATCTTTGGCTTGCAAAGAGATATAAGAAATATTTTTAAATCTTAATTCTAAATTCGACTTATTCATGGTAACACTCAATGTATCGACTTGAAATTCCTCCATTCTGACCTCTGAATATTCTTTAGTCACAATGCTTTTTACATTTGTACAAGAAACATGAATTAGATTATTCGTAAATCTATCTTTGTTTCTTTTCAATTTGGCCGAAGCAATAAACAACGTATCATTCCGGACTATAAAAGAACCAAAATCAGGAACAGTATCTTTCAAATGGTTTTGCGTTATTTCGTTTTCCTTTCCGCTGTTTAAATAAAAAACAGCTCCCGATTCTGCTACGATAACCGAAAAAGGAGAAAGCTTTGTTTTTTTATCCACAAAATTTGCTGGATTATTATTAGGGTTTGCATAATATTTAGATCCTACATATAAAGCGATAATTCCACTAAATAGGAAAATCAAAAAAGAGATTAATATTTTGTTACTGGTTCTCATGATCGTTATTTTTAATAGCCATTAGTAATTCGTTTAAATCGGCACTGTTGAGTTGGAGTAATTTTACTTTAAGGATAAAATCAGGTAAATCCTGATTAAAAAAATCAGCTTTTTCGGTTTGCCTGATGAGTTCGAAAGCTTTTTCGGAAACAAAAAATCCAATACCTCGCTTGTTATCAAAAATTCCTGAGTCTTGTAAATTAGCATAAGCACGCATCACTGTGTTGTGATTGACTTCAAACTCAGCTGCCAAATCCCGCACCGAAGCCACCCGATCTCCCGATTGCAATTGTCCTTCTAAAATTTGCCTACAGAGATTATCTACTATTTGCAGATAAATCCCTTTGGTTGATTTAAAATCCATATTAAGCCTCCTTTTCTTTTAATTTAAAATAGGCCATTCCTAAAAAGAATATCCATGAGAGCAATGCCAAGGATAATAAAGAAAATTTTGTACTGTCTAGTTTTTCTGTAACCTGAAATGTTTCTAATTGAAGTTTCAAACCCGTAATCTCTGGATAAAAAATATTAGAAAGCAACATCGAAAATAAAACACAACCAATAAATAAAATACCTGATATCAGTACAGTTTTAACCAAAGCATAACGTTTAAAATAAGTAGTACCAGCAAAAAGATAAGTTCCGTAAGAGAAAAAACCAAAAATAAAAAAGAGTATTTGCCAACTATCCCACAACTTATCTACACCTCTGGTTACCAAAAGTTGAAACTCAAAATAAGGTAGAACAGTTGGATCAAAAAATAGATTTTCATTAATTATTTCAGGAATTAAGGAAGCTTTGGCTAAACGAATTGCAATCCAAAAAATTCCCAAAGCTATAGGAATAAAAAATCCTATTCTCAATAAAAATTCTACTAGAAATTTTTCAAAAGTCGATGCTGGACTAAGTAAATAATTAGCTGTTTTAATTTTATCAGTCAAATCAGGAAATGCTGTACCTACAATAACACCAACTAACATCATATAAAACAAAAAATAAGTAAAATATATAATATTAATTAGTTCAGGACTCTGAACAAGAGAAGGTTTACTAGAGCTTAAAAACCAATAAGATAATAAATAAGTTACTAATCCTAATCCTATAATACTTAGCAAGTATTTTTTTCTATTGATTAATAAATCCTGTTGCAATAAACGGCTAAATCTTTTTAGATTAAAATGGTTATTAAACGACATAGTTCTTAGATTTTAAATTTGTATTATTTATAAAAGAGTTAAAAAAACTTATTTAACTTCTCTTTCTTTTAAGTTGTAATATGCAATTGAAAAAGTTGTCAAAGCTCCTATAGGTAAGATTGCCAAACAAAAAATGTCAATGTTATCAAAATGAGATGTTACTGCATATGCTTTAGGTAGCATATTTGAAAAATTAAACTTCTTATGATAATTGTTCATAAAGTAGCCAGGAATAATAATTAACCCCAAAAACAAAGAAAAAATACTAATTATAATAATTTGTGTAGTTTTAGGTTTAGTCGTTTTTATTCTAGCAATGAATGGATATGACATAAGTATGGTTGCGAATGAATACAAATTTAGCACCACAAGCCAGTTCCATAAACGACATTGATTACTTACAGATACAAGGTATTGAAACTGAAAACGTGGCATTAAATTAGCATCAAAGTAGGTTGTACTATTTACTTTTTTCGAGGTTAGCATAGCAAGGTTTACATCAATCATTAGCACAAATAAGCCTATTATTAAAGTAACCAATATCACCACTCGAATAAAAAAAGACGCCAGTAATTTCTCTAAAGCTGATCCAGGTGTTAATAAATAATTAGAAACTGTGAATTTGTTTTTAAATGCTGCAAAGCCTGACATGGAAACAAATATTATACCTAAAAATAAAAATTGAGAAAAACTTCGGTATATACGTGTAGCTTCATAATTATACCTAACAAAACGGTCTTCATCACCTTGAAAAAGCCAATAGTTAATCGGAAAATAATAAACTACTAAAAGTAATATCAATAAAGTTGGGTGTTTTTTATTTAGTAACCAGTCTTGTTTTACCAATAATCCAAAACGCTTTAGGTTATTAAATTTATTGTTGAATGCCATGAGGGTTGGTTGTTAGATTGGTATTGTTGATAATGGCGTTAAAAAGCAATTCTATATCAATTTCGGTTTCTTCGGTAGTTGTTGCTAGAGTAATAATTTTGTAGCCCCCAGCAAATTTTTCTTTATAAATTGGAGTTTCAATGCCCAATAAACTGACTACGGTTTTGAATTGCAATTGTTGGCTAATTGAGAAAACCGATTCGTTATAAACCATTTTCCCTTCATCAAGAACAACAATGGTATCAATTATAGTTTCAATATCTTTTACCTGATGCGTTGAAATCAAAACCAACTGTTCATCGGAAACTGAGCTAACTAGTATTTTTCGAAATAAACTCTTAGACGGAATATCCAAACCATTTGTTGGTTCGTCCAGAATAAGCAAACTGCAGTTAGTTGACAATGCAAAAGCAATCAGGAATTTCTTGCGTTGACCATGCGAAAGCCCGTTGAGATTTTTTTTAGCATCTAATTCGAATTCTTGTAAAATGCGATTCATTTTTTCATAATCGAATTTAGGATATAAAGGAGCTGTAGCCTTTACATATAAACCAATGGTTATAGAAGGAAACGAAAACTCCTCAGAAACCATGTAGGTATCTGACAAGAAATCAGGCAATCGATCAAAAGGTTTAAAACCATTAATGTTCAATTTTCCTATTTGTGGTTTTAGTAATCCTGTAATCAATTTCAAAAAAGTTGATTTACCTGCACCATTTTTACCCAGCAATCCTACAATGCTTCCATTTTGCTGCTCAAAAGATAAATCAGTAAATAAAGCGTCTTGCTTTTTGTACTGAAACGTTAAGTGTTGAATGCTTATCATAATATATTTTATTAGTGTACTAGTTTTGTAGTACACAAAGAAATAAAATTATTATTCAAATAACAAATATTTTGACAAAATTTCTTACTTATTCAATTCTAAATCATTGGTAAAGCCTCATATATCTAGAAAAAATATTTTTAAAATTGAAAAATAATTATCGAAATCAGCACTTATTCCCATATTGTAAACAATAACTTAACCATTTGTTGGAAGTCATTTAATATCTTTTTTTGAGGAACAGAATACATTTGCAAACATTAAATAAAACTCCTTTGAAATTTTTCTTTAACAATTTCCGTTATTTCAGAACACAAATTTTTCTCTCTTTTTCATCCATGATTGCATTGATTGTGGTTTGGTTTATGTTTTACCTCTATATCGATCGGAAAGTTGATCTTTTGGATAACTTCAGCTATAAATCCTATCAAATATCACAGGAATTTACCTCTAATATTAAAAATTTCCAGACCTTTTTGTTGTCTGGCTACAAGGAAAATGAATTCTATATCCATCACAATCAAAAAGATCTTAAACAATATATAGACCATTTAAAAAGTCAAAAAAGAGAAACCGAATTGCTATTCAAAGAATCGAAAGAATTAAAAATTGGCAGCATCCCAACAATGACTATTGTTTCAAAAGAAATAGACCATCTATATACTCTGGTAAATCAATTTAAAGAAATAGCTTTTATTCGTGGTTTTAAAGATTATGGAATTGAAGGTCAAATGAGAATCCACGCCCATTTTCTAGAAGAGAAGTCGTCTTTGAATAAAATTACTTTGCTTCAGTTTCGCCGACACGAAAAAGACTATTTATTACGATCTGATGAAACTTCGATTAAAAAATTCGAAACCTTATTTCATCAAACTCTGAGAGAAAAAAACATTGATGCCGCCACTAAACAAGTTCTTATTGATTACAAGAATAATTTTGATTTCTTGGTACAATTAAGTTCTCAATTAGGTATTTCAGAAAATCAAGGATTGTATGGAAAAATAAATCAGATTAATGCTTTAATTGAAAACTCATTTATCCAAATCATATCGCACAATAAAAAAAGAGTAAACGAATTAAAAGAAACACTATTTTATGTTCAATTGTGCCAAACATTATTCATGATTTTAGTTGCCTTACTCTTGTGCATTTATATTTCGAAATATTTCACAAAAGACATTCAATTGCTTTCGTTGGATATTTCTAATTATATAAAATCTGATTTTAAAGCATCTTCATCTCATTCAAATCAAAGCTCTTCCATCAGAGAAGTTGATTTTCTATTAAAAAGCTACGGAATCTTAAAAGAAAAATTATCTGAAAACATTATTTTCTTAGAAAAGAAAACCGAACAAGCCAATAAAACAGCAACTTTCAAAACACAGTTTCTAGCTAACATGAGTCACGAAATTCGCTCTCCTCTTAATGGCGTTATCGGAATGCTGAATATGCTAAAAACAAGTAGCTTAAACAGTGAACAAACAGAACATATTGAAATAGCTGAACACAGTGCCAATCATCTTTTAGGAATTGTAAACATGATTTTAGATCATTCTAAAATGGAAGCGGGCAAGATGAAATTAGAGCAATATCCAATACACCTCAAGAAAGAACTCTCAAAACTAATTCGATTATTTGAATACCGAATCAATGATAAAAATATCCAACTGCATTTTATTTATGATGATAAAATAGTCAATAATATACTTGGTGATAATTTACGATTGCAACAAGTATTGATTAATCTTATTGACAATGCAATTAAATTCACCTCAGAAGGCGATGTCAAACTAGAGGTTAGTTTATACCATCAAATTGATGATATACAACTTTTACATTTTAAAGTTATGGATTCTGGTATAGGCATTGATGCCGATAAAACCGAACAAATGCTTTTAGCTTTTGAACAAGCTGATTTAACAACTACGAGAAAATATGGTGGCACAGGATTAGGATTAACCATTTCGAACCAACTGATTCAACTAATGGGCGGAAGCAAATTAAATATTGTGGCTCTGGAAACAGGCGGATCCAGTTTTAGCTTTAAAATTCCTTTCAAAGTCAATACCAATGCTATTACAATCAAAGATGAAAATAAATTAGCCTTTCCTAATTCGGAAAATATAAGTATCAACAAAGCCTTAATAGTTGAAGATAATTTAATCAATCAAAAAGTATTGTACAAACTTTTAAGCAAATTGAACATTCCTTCAGACATTGCAAACAATGGAAAAGAAGCCGTTGCTCTTTACGAAAAAAACGATTACGACATTATCTTTATGGATTTACACATGCCCGAAATGGATGGATTTGAAGCAACAGAAAAAATACATGCTGCACCCAAATATCAAATAAACTCAATCCCCATAATTGCTGTTACCGCCAGCGCATTCGACGAAGACAAAGTAAAAGCAATCTCTAAAGGCATGGATGATTTTATTACCAAACCTGTTGTTTTAAATAATCTGGAAGAAATTATTGCCAAGCAAATCCAACTTCACAATTAATTTTCTTAAAACCATCGCTTTCTTTTGAACAAAAACACACCAAAAAGAGACAACAAAAACGAGATAGAAATCACAATCCATATTCCGTAATGATTGTCTTCTAAATTATTAGGAACATTCATTCCGTACAAACTCGCTATTAAAGTAGGAATCATCAATATGATCGAAATGGAAGTCATTTGTTTCATAATCGTATTCATATTATTCGAAATCACCGAAGCATAAGCATCCATTGTTCCTGTTAAGATGTCGCTATAAATATTAGTGGTTTCCTGCGCCTGACGCAATTCAATTTCTACGTCTTCTAATAATTCGGGATCAAAATGCTCTTTTTGCGATTTTATATTTCGAATGCGATGCAACAAAATATCATTTCCTTTCAAGGAAGTCATAAAGAAAACCAGGCATTTTTCTATTTGCAATAGCGCTTGTAATTCTTCGTTCTTGATGGATTTCTCCAAATTATTTTCGGCTAATTTGATTTTTTGATTGACTTGTTTCAAATATTTCAAATACCAAACACTGGAAGATAAGAGTAATTTTAAGACCAAATCAAAATTGTCTTTTATGTTGATACGCTTGCGTTTTGTGTAAGTAACAAAATCAGTAAGCATTTCGGTTTGCTGAAAACTTACTGTAACACAAATTTCTCCTTTAAAAACAATACCTACAGGAATAGTTTGAAAAGGTAATTTTATATCATTACTCTTCACTGGAATCCTGAGAATAATTAATGTCCAGCCGTTTTCTATTTCAATACGAGGTCTTTCGTCAATATCTTCAATATCATTGTAGAACGCTTCAGGAATTTGAAGTTCGTCAAGCAGGTATTTTTTTTCTGATTTACTTGGGCATTCAACGTTGATCCAGCAGTTAGGAGTCCATGCTTCAACTTCAATTAATCCATCATTATTTTTATAAAATGCTCTCATTATAAAATGCTATAAAAGGGTTAATAGCATTTTGAATAATGTTTCAAATGCTATATTAAAATACTATTTCCGAATAATAATCGTCCATTGGAAGGATTGTTTTTTAAAAGTGCTGCAAAAGTATTCTTTAAATTCTGTTACAAAAGCATTTTCTAAAAAAAATTATACAATTTTTAAGATATAAAAAAAGCCCTAAACTTTCGTTTAAGGCTTTCTACACAATTTTTGATTGTATTATTTTCTACTTCTGATTTTTCTAGCCAAAAGTGTATTTTGCAATAGCATCGCAATAGTCATTGGTCCCACTCCTCCCGGAACTGGAGTAATGAATGATGATTTTTTGCTCACTCCATCAAAATCAACATCTCCTTTTATAACATATCCTTTAGGGTTTGACGCATCATCCACACGAGTAATTCCCACATCAATAATCACTACACCATCTTTTACCATATCAGCTTTTAAAAATTCAGGAACTCCTAAAGCTGTAATAATAATATCAGCATTTTTAGTGTATTCTTCTAAATTTTTAGTTCTACTGTGCGTTAATGTTACTGTTGAATCTCCAGGATATCCTTTACGACTCATCAAAATACTCATTGGTCGGCCCACAATGTGGCTACGTCCAATAACCACTGTATGCTTTCCTGAAGTTTCAACTTTATATCTTTCTAGTAACTGCATGATTCCAAATGGTGTTGCTGGTAAAAATGTTTCCATTTCCAAAGCCATTTTTCCAAAATTAGCCGGGTGAAAACCATCAACATCTTTATCCGGATCAATTGCCATTAAGATTTTCTCTTCGTCAATATGTTTCGGTAAAGGCAACTGAACGATATAACCATCTAGATTATCATCTTCATTCAATTCTTTGATTTTTGCTAATAATTCAGCCTCAGTTGTTTCTTCTGCCAAAGCAACTAAAGTAGAATCGAAACCAATTTGCTCGCAAGAACGTACTTTACTTCCCACATAAGTTAAACTAGCTCCATTATTACCAACGATTACCGCTGCTAAATGAGGTACTTTTTCCCCATTGGATTTCATTTTTTGTACTTCGGCTGCAATTTCTTTTTTAATGTCTTCCGAAGTCTTTTTTCCGTCTAATATTTGCATCGTTATTTTTTTTAAAGTTTAAGATTTAAAGACTAAAACTTAAAACTGAATACTTTTTTATTTTTATAATGTATTTAAAATCTGAATACTAAAAAACTGAACCCTGAACACTTTTTTTTTACTTCATTCCCGGCATACCACCTGGCATTCCTTTCATTCCGCCCATCATTTTCATTAGGTTTTTTCCACCAGGACCTTGCATCATTTTCATCATTTTGCTCATTTGGTCAAACTGTTTCATCAATTGATTAACCTGCTCAATCTTAGTTCCAGAACCTTTAGCAATTCTTGCTTTTCTTTTTACATCGATCAAAGCTGGTTTTTTTCTTTCTATTGGAGTCATCGAATAAATGATTGCTTCAATGTGTTTGAAAGCATCGTCTTCAATTTCTACATCTTTCATGGCTTTTGAAGCTCCTGGTATCATTCCAACCAAATCCTTCATATTACCCATTTTCTTTACTTGTTGAATTTGAGTTAGGAAATCATCAAAACCAAATTCATTCTTAGCAATTTTCTTTTGTAATTTTCTCGCTTCTTCCTCGTCAAATTGCTCTTGTGCTCTTTCAACTAAGGAAACAACATCTCCCATTCCAAGGATACGTTCTGCCATACGATCTGGATAGAAAACATCAATTGCTTCCATTTTCTCACCAGTACCTACAAATTTAATTGGCTTATTAACTACCGATTTAATAGACAAAGCAGCTCCACCACGAGTATCACCGTCTAATTTAGTTAAGATAACACCATCAAAATTCAGGATATCGTTGAAGGCTTTTGCAGTATTTACCGCATCTTGTCCTGTCATCGAATCCACAACAAATAAGGTTTCCTGTGGCTTAATTGCAGCGTGAACACGAGCAATTTCGTCCATCATTTCCTTATCTACTGCTAAACGACCTGCAGTATCGACAATAACAACATTGAATCCGTTTGCCTTAGCATGCTTGATCGCATTTTGTGCAATTTCTACCGGATTTTTATTCTCTGGTTCTGAATATACTTCAACACCTATTTGGTCTCCCACCACATGCAACTGGTTAATCGCCGCAGGACGGTAGATATCACAAGCTACAAGAAGTGGTTTTTTATTCTTTTTTGTTTGAAGATAATTAGCCAATTTTCCAGAAAAAGTAGTTTTTCCAGAACCTTGCAAACCTGACATCAAAATTACTGAAGGGGTTCCCTGCAAATTAATTCCTGCTACATCACCTCCCATTAATTCAGTCAACTCGTCTTTAACCAACTTAACCAATAATTGTCCTGGTTGTAAAGTAGTTAACACATCCTGACCTATGGCTTTATCTTTTACACGAGCAGTAAAATCTTTAGCAATTTTAAAATTCACATCGGCATCAAGTAACGCTCTACGAACTTCTTTTAAGGTATCAGCAACGTTTACTTCGGTAATTTTACCGTGACCTTTTAGTATATGAAAAGCTTTATCTAATTTTTCGCTTAAATTATCAAACATAATATTGTTTTTTTTGGAGTTGCAAATATAAGATAAACGGTTAAAGTTAAAAAGTTTAAAGTTCAAAGTTTTTTAGACTTCTCTTATTTTTTTCTATTTAGCCTAAAACAAAAAAGAGGCTAGAAAAATCCAACCTCTTTTGACAAAAAAAAATAAAAAAAACCAAGTAATTAAGTTAATGAGTTATGGGCATTAATTTAATATATTATATCGAAAATAATGACTAATCTTTATTTTCTTAGAATGTTGTTGTACTATTAGCCTGGTAAACAAAATTGAAAGTATAAAATCTAGTATCTTCCGTTTTTAAAGGGTCTGGAGTTACAGGCGCATTTTTATAATAGCTTATGATTTCAAATTTAGCATATTTACCATCATGCGTTTTTACTACATATACTTTTCCTGCTTTTGCTGAAATAAGATGACTTGTACTATTATAATCATACCATCTATTATCTCCAGAAGTTGGAAACGCATAAGCACCATTAGCATCTTGTTTAAAAGTTGTTGCATCGGGGATTGCAATTACACTAGCAAAAGTTCCTAAAACAATACTAACTGCAGCCTGTCCCGTTTTTTCTGGCTCATCAGTAATACCAATTTTAGTTCCTCCATTTACTAAAATCTTTGTTCCTCGAAAAGCAATATCCCACTTATCAGTAGTAACCACTTTATTTTCAGAAAAACTGAACTTTGTAAATGCTCCACTTTCTGCTACTGGTTGTCCTTGTCCTCCAGTTTGTGGAGCTGGAATATTAGTAGCTGTCGCAGTTACTACTTCTGGAGTTTTATCATCATCATTACTACATGAAGCGGTAAATAGGACTAAAGCTAAAAGTGTCAGTTTTAAAAATTTTGTTTTCATCGTTAAGGGTATTTAAGTAATTGTTTAGTTAAAAATTGTATTGAATTCGTCCAAAAATTTGTCTTCCAGCAAGGTTATTAATCTGACCAGGATTAGTATAATCCAGTAAATTATTAGCTCCTGCCTGAAGCATTAATTTTTCTTGTATTTGTTTAGAAACAGATAAATTAGCTTGAACATAATCATTTACAAAGCTATCATACTGATCTAAAACCTGATTTCCATTGGTATCAAACATTCCATATTTGCTTCGGTAAAAAATACGTAGGTTGATATCGGTTTTTATTGCTGGAATACTGTATAAGAACTTAACATTCGCGGTATGTTTGGAACGATTAAACAATCCAAAATAATCTGACTTACTAATTTCAATAGTTCCCGAACCCGGAGGACGGACAAACTTGTGATTCTCAAAATTGTCAACAACCGATTTATCTTTGGCAATTAAATATTGATATCCCAGCGATACTGTAAATTCCTTGCTAAAATTATAGGTCGAATTATACTCTAATCCATAAGTAAAAATTTCACTAATATTGGTATAACTAAAAACATTTTGACCACTTCTTTTTAATGCAATTACCTGGGTATCTATTAAATTACTAATCGAATTATAAAAAGCATTTACATCTAATCTAAACTTGTCCCTTTTATAGAAAGTTCCAAAATTAAAATTGATGGCACTCTCCGCTTTCAAAGGTTCATTAAAATTTATTCCTGAAGTTCTGGATGCAATTTGATCCTGATCTTCTAATTCTTTCAAACGATTTTCGGC
>Ga0247805_1000274_pt1 | contig 29365 bp, 27 predicted proteins | sample UWRJL044104R1_FD_180930 | JGI IMG/M metagenome (GOLD analysis project Ga0247805, IMG submission 180930) | Plant litter microbial communities from Arlington Agricultural Research Station in Wisconsin, United States - UWRJ-L044-104R-1 | ecosystem: Environmental > Terrestrial > Plant litter >... | reverse complement strand
GCGCGATCCGCCGAAGTCCGGCGAACAGGGCATCCCCGAGCACCGTTCCAACGACGACCGTCTGCACCATCTCGGCGCGACCCGATGCGGTCTCGACGACGGAGAGGTCGGCCTCCGCGACGATCTCGGCAGCCCTCAGGTATTCGGGCAGCACCGTGACAAGGCTCGTTTCGCCGAGCTTCTCGTAGGCAGAAAGCACGCGGGCTGCGGTCGCGCGCCCGGGGTTGTCGGCCGTCACCTGCCAGCCGAGTGTGTCGAGCGCTTCGTTCACTGCACGGGCACCGAACTCAAGGTCATCGACGTCGGCCTCGGGTACTGCTCCCGGCAGTGCGTGCTGTGCGACTCCGAAGGCCCAGTCGAGGGGCATCCCGGTGTCATCAATTGCCGAAAGCACCTTTGCCACCGATGCGACGGTAAGCCCACCTACCTCAAGCAGTGCGCGCACGAGCCTGAGGCGCTCAACGTGATCCTCGCCATACGTCGCCTGGTTCGGGCTGGTGCGCTCCCCCGCTGCGAGCAGTTGCTCGCGCAGGTAGAACTTGATCGTGGGTATGGCGACGCCGCTGCGTTCGCTCAGTTCCGACATCCTCATGATGGATAGTGTAGCTATCGGATAGCGAAACTGTCTATATTAAATCTCCTGTAGCTGCACAAAATGCGGAGCAACTGAGACACCCGACCGGGCCCGATTCGCCCAACACGTTAAAGCAAAAAAGCCCGCCGTTGAGGCGAGCTTTCGAAGCTGGGGTACCTGGACTCGAACCAAGAACAAAAGAATCAGAATCTTCCGTGTTGCCAATTACACCATACCCCACAGCGCTCGGGCTAAGCCCGGGCCGACTGTTTACTTTAGCGCACGATCGCCGAAGAGTGAAAACGAGGCAGCATCGCGAGTGTCGCGACGGCGGTCACGGCGACGGAGAGCAACACCATCCACGTCACAGAGAAACCACCAGCAGCTCCCGCGATGAACCCAGCGAGGGTTGTTCCCGCCGCCGCCCCGACGTTGAACGCCGAGATGGTCCAGGCGTTGGCCTCGGTGAGAGCCTCTGCCGCTGTCGTCTGCTGCACGTAGTCGAAGATCTGCGCGAGTGTCGGCGGCAGCATCACACCCGCGAGAACCGCGAGCACGATCCAGGCGATCTCGTGCAGCCCCATGATCGCGAGCGGCAGGTAGCTCGCGGCGAAGATCACACCGTAGAGCGAGAGCAGCCGGTGCGGCTCGCGCAACGAGGGGCGCATCGCCGACACTGTGGCACCGATGAGCGCACCAACGGCGTTGGCTGAGAGCGCCCAGCCTGCGAACTCCGGAAGAGCCCGCAGCTCACCAAACGCAGTGACGGCAATCGCGAGCATGCCGAGCGGAAATCCGATGCCGAACTGAAAGAGCACAACGCGCTGCAGAGTGCGGCTGCGAATCGGCGAGACACGTGCGCCGCCGGAAACCCCAGCGGGCGCTACCGACCGCGACAGCCTGTCGACCGCAAAGGCAAGCGTGCCGACCAGGCCGAGAGCGGCAGCAAAAAAGAGGTTGCCGGTCGCACCGAAGGCTGCGATGCCGACGACCGTGAGCAGCGGCCCGGCGATGTAGACGAGCTCCTGAGCCCCGGCGTCGAGGCTGAACGCGGCCTTGAGCTTCGGGCCGTCGGGCACCATGCGCGGCCACAGCGATCGCAGCGCGGGCTCGAGGGGCGGCGTAAAGAGTCCGGCAACGAGTGCGCCGGCGAGACCGAGCACGGGCAACTGGGCGCCGCCAATGGCCATCGCGACGAAGCCCACAGAACCGGCCACGCCCGAGACGACCAGGATGAGCGTCTGCCCGAGACGGTCGATGAGACGCCCGAGAAAGGGCTGCCCGACCGCGCCCGAGAGCACGTAGAGCGAGGTCATGATGCCCGCGAGCGCGAAGTCGCCGCCCTGAAGGCGCACGAGCTGCACGATCGCGAGCGCAGCCATCGCCGTGGGCAGGCGCCCGACGAGCGCCGTGATAAGCAGGTAGAGCGCGTGAGGAGTGGCGAGAACCGAACGGAGTGGTCCGCGCGTCACAGGCGAGACTGCAGCCGCGCGAGGCGAGTGAGCGAGCTCTCTTTTCCGAGGATCTCCATCGACTCAAACAGTGGCGGGCTGATGCGCTTGCCCGAGATGCCCGAGCGCAGCGGCCCAAAAGCATTGCGCGGCTTGAGGCCGAGACCGTCAATGAGCGCCGCACGCAGCGCGGCCTCGATTGCGGAGTGCGACCAGTCGTCAAGCGAGGTCAGTGCGGCGATGGATGTCGCGAGCACCTCGGCCCCGCCCTCACCGGGCAGCGCGTCAGCATCGAATTCCAGTTCGTCGTCTGCCGTGAAGAGGAATGCGAGTAGCCCGGAAGCCTCACCGAGCAACTGCATGCGCTCTTGAACGTGCGGCGCGATGCCGTTCAGCAGGAAGACGTGCTGCGCGTTCGCGGCATCGAAGCCCGAGCCGTCGAGGTACGGCACAAGGCGCTCTGCGAACTCCTCGACCGGCAGAAGCCGGATGTGATCACCGTTGAGCGACTCCGCCTTTTTGAGGTCGAAGCGTGCCGGGTTCGGGTTTACGTCGACGACGTCGAAGGCGGCGATCATCTCGTCGAGCGAGAATACGTCGCGGTCGTGCGTGAGCGACCAGCCGAGCAGCGACAGGTAGTTGACGAGGCCCTCTGGGATGAACCCGCGGTCGCGGTGGTGGAAGAGGCTCGACTCCGGGTCGCGCTTCGACAGCTTCTTGTTGCCGTCGCCCATCACGTAGGGAAGGTGGCCAAAGCGCGGGATGAACTCGGTCACACCGATCTCGATGAGAGCCGTGTACAGAGCGATCTGGCGCGGGGTTGACGACAGCAGGTCTTCTCCGCGAAGCACGTGCGTGACACCCATCAACGCGTCATCCACCGGATTGACGAATGTGTAGAGCGGAGCGCCATTCGGCCGAACGACGACGAAGTCGCTGAACGAGCCAGCCGGGAACGTGATCTCTCCGCGCACGAGGTCGTCGAAGCTGAGGTCGGTGTCGGGCACACGCAAGCGCAGGGCCGGCGAGCGTCCCTCTGCCTCGTAGGCGGCGACCTGCTCGGCGGTGAGTGAGCGCTCGAAGTTGTCGTAGCCCTGCTTCGGGTCGCGACCGTTAACGACGTTGCGCGCCTCGATCTCTTCGCCCGTTGCAAAGCTCTTGTAGAGATGACCGGATGCGACGAGCTTCTCGATGACGCCAAGGTAGATGTCTGTGCGCTGCGACTGTCGATACGGGCCGTGGGGTCCGCCGACGTCGACGCCCTCGTCCCAGTCGATCTTCAACCAGCGAAGGGCGTCGAGAAGCTGCTCGTAGCTCTCTTCGCTATCGCGGGCAGCGTCGGTGTCTTCGATGCGGAAGACAAGCTTTCCGCCGGTGTGACGCGCGTACGCCCAGTTGAACAGCGCCGTGCGGATGAGGCCAACGTGCGGCGTTCCGGTGGGCGACGGGCAGAAGCGAACGCGCACATCGGCGCCGGTCGCGCTTGAGAAGGGCGCAGTTGAGAAAGTTGGTGTCGACATAGCCCCCCGATTCTACCGGCGGTTACGCACCGTCAGACTCGCGACGATGACCGTCGCGACGAGCACTCCCCCGGCGATCGAGAGCCCGGGGTAGCCCGACACTGCGAGCACCGGCCCGGCGAGCGCCCCGCCCGCCGCCCCGGCGAGACTCATCACGAGGTCGTTGCGGCCCTGGTTGCGGGTGCGAACGGCAAGGGGCGTCGACTCTGTCACGAGGGCGGAACCGGCGATCGTCGCTGCGCTCCACCCCAGCCCGATGAGTGCGAGGCCCACGGTGACCCAGAAGTGATCAGCGGCACCGAGCGCGGTTGCGACAAGCCCGAGTGCGAGCAAGCCCTGCCCAATCAGGATCGTTTGGATGCGACCGAGCCGATCTGCGAGCACACCGAAAACGGGCGACAGGGCGAACATGCCCGCGACGTGCAGGCTGATTGTTATACCGACGAGCGTGAGTGACTCCCCATGCTCGGTCAGGTGCACGGGCGTCATCGCCATAATCGCGACCATCGTCGCGTGGCTCGCCGACACCGCGATAACGGCGAAGACGAAGAAGCGGCGAGGCAGCGCTGTGTCAACGATCTCGCGCCCTGCCGCACGCTCGGTGGTTGCATCCATCTCGCGAAGGCGATTGGCGAGCACAAGCGGGTCTGGGCGCAAGAAGATCAGGTAGACGATCACCGCGGCGACCTGTGTCGCGAGAGTGAGCACAAACGGGCCGGAGAGGTGCGGAAGCCCGACGGCGACGCCGAGCCTCTCGCCCGATTCGAGGAGGTTCGGGCCGATGACCGCACCGATCGTCGTCGACCAGACGACTATCGACAGATCGCGACCGCGGTGCCGTGGCAGGGCAAGGTCAGTCGCTGCGAAGCGCGCTTGAAGGTTGGCGGCATTGCCCATTCCGATAAGCGCGATGCCCACAAAGAGCAGCGGCAGCGCCTGAAGGCCCGCCGCGACGACGGTGATCGTTGCGCCGACAGCCGCGAGTGATGCGCCGGTGCTCAGCGACGATCGACGACCGGCTCGCTGGGCGATGCGCGCAAGCGGGATGGCTGCGAGAGCAGCACCGAGCGTGCTCATCGTCGAAGCCATGCCCGAGAGCGCTGGCGTTCCCGATAGCTCGGCGAAGAGAAGCGAGCCCATCGACACCGTTGCGCCAAAGCCGAGCCCGCCGAGCACCTGGCCGGCAACGAGCGCCGCTACCGTGCGGCGTTGTACACGCGCGCGTTCGTCTACGGCACGGCTAGGCGCGGTCACGAGCCGGGTTGCTCAAGGTTCCGATTCCCTCGATGGTGATGTCGACGACCTGGCCATCGGTGAAGCCGCCGAGGCCTGCCGGAGTGCCGGTCATGATGATGTCGCCGGGAAGAAGAGTCCAGACATCCGAAACGAATTCGATGATCTCGGGAATCTTGTGAATCATGTCGCTCGTGTTGCCGTGACGACGGGGCTCGCCGTCGACGAACGTTGTGATCTCGACGTTCTGAGCGTCGAGGTCGGTCTCGATCCACGGCCCGATCGGGGCGAACGTGTCGTAGCCCTTCGCGCGGGCCCACTGGCCGTCGGTGACCATCAGGTCGCGCGCCGAGACATCGTTGCCGATTGTGTAGCCGAAGATGACGTCGGCATAGTCTTCGGCGCGAACGCGCTTCGCGACGCTTCCGATGACAATGACGAGTTCGCCCTCGTGAACGATCTTGCCAACGCCGGTGGGCAGTTGGATGGCATCGCCGGGGCCGACGACCGCTGTGTTCGGTTTGAGAAAGATCAGCGGAGTCTTGGGTCCAGCATCGCCCATGTCGTGTGCGTGCTCGCCGTAGTTGAGCCCAACGCAGACAACCTTCGAGCGCGGGATGACGGGCGCCAGGAGCTTGGCGTCTGCAAGTGCGACGCGCTCATCGGTTGTGTCGAACCCCGAAAACATCGGGTCGCCCTTGAGCACAACGAGTTCTTCGCCATCAAGGATTCCGAAGCGGGGGTCGCCGCCATCATTGGTAAAGCGCGCGATCTTCATGGGTTCAACCCTAACCGGCACACTCCCGGTGATCGAGCGAAGTCGAGATCAGACCGAGCGAAGTCGAGGCCTCGGCTCCGCTCGACCTGGTTTCGACAAGCTCAACCAGCGAGAGCCTTACGCGTCGAGGCGCGTCATCCATCCGTGCGTGTCAGGAAGCCGACCGTACTGAATGTCAGTGAGCTCCTGGCGCAGCGACATCGTGAGCTCGCCGGCCGGTGCACTCGCGTCGCCGATCTCGAAGTCCGCACCCTTGAGCAGGCCGATGGGCGTGATGACCGCGGCGGTTCCACAGGCGAAGACCTCGGTGATGTCGCCGGAGGCGACACCCTCGCGCCACTCGTCGATCGTTACGCGGCGCTCTTCGACCTTGTGGCCGCGGGCACGAGCGAGGTCAAGGATCGAGTCGCGGGTGATGCCCTCGAGAATCGTCTCGGACTGCGGGGTAACAAGCGTTCCGTCTTTGTAGACGAGAACGATGTTCATACCGCCGAGCTCTTCGATGTACGTGCCCTCGGCAGAGTCGAGAAAAAGCACTTGGGCGCAACCGTTGGCCGCGGCCTCCTGCTGGGCGAGCAGCGACGAGGCGTAGTTGCCGCCGGTCTTTGCCGCTCCGGTTCCGCCCTTGCCCGCTCGGGCGTAGTCGGTCGACAGCCAGATCGACACGGGTGCGACGCCGCCGGTGAAGTAGGCGCCAGCGGGGCTCGCGATGACGTAGTAGTTGACCTTCTTCGCAGCCCGAACTCCGAGGAACGCCTCTTTCGCGAACATAAACGGGCGCAGGTAGAGGCTCGTCTCCGGCGTCGACGGAACCCAGTTCACGTCAACGGCGATGAGCTGCTTGAGCGAGTCGATGAAGTATTCGGTCGGCAGCTCAGGAAGTGCGAGGCGCTTTGCCGAGCGCTGCATGCGCGCAGCGTTAGCCTCGGGGCGGAACGACCAGACAGACCCGTCGGCGTGACGGTAGGCCTTGAGGCCCTCGAAGATCTCCTGCGCGTAGTGCAGAACAGCCGCCGCGGGGTCAAGCGCGATCGGGCCGTAGGGCTGAACGCGCGGGCGGTGCCAGCCTCCGTGCTCCGACCAGCAGATGTCGACCATGTGGTCGGTGAAGAAGCGACCGAAGCCAGGTTCGGCGAGAACTGCCTCGCGCTCTTCTGTGGTCTTGGCATTCTCGTTGAGAGTGACGGTGAAAGAGAGGTCGCGCTGGGCCATCTGGAGAAGATTCGTCATGATCGGCTTTCTGTAAGACGTATGTCTATTGTGCGCCTAGCCGGGCGACGATTGCGTCGCCAACGGCAGAGGTGCTGCGGGCTGAACCCTCACGGGCGGCAAGATCGGCCGACACCGCAGCGGTGACGCGAGCGGCAGCATCCGCAAGACCGAGGTGGTCAAGAAGGAGTGCGACGGACAGGACCGCGGCAGTGGGGTCGGCCAATTGCTTTCCTGCGATGTCGGGCGCTGATCCGTGAACCGGCTCGAACATGCTGGGGAAGGCTCCGTCGGGGTTGATGTTGCCCGAGGCTGCCAGTCCGATTCCGCCGCTGATTGCGGCAGCAAGATCGGTGATGATGTCGCCAAAAAGGTTGTCCGTGACGATGGTGTCAAATCTACTCGGATTTGTGACCATAAAAATAGTCGCCGCGTCGATGTGCAGATAGTCGACGGTGACCTCAGGGTATTCGGCCGCAACGGCGTCGACCGTGCGCTGCCACAGCCCGCCGGCAAACGTGAGCACGTTCGTTTTGTGTACGAGCGTGACCTTTTTCGCGGCGCGCTTCGCGGCGATCGCGAAGCCGTAGCGCACAAGACGTTCGACTCCGAACGCCGTGTTGATCGAGACCTCGTTGGCGACCTCTGCAGGAGTTCCAACTCGGATGGCGCCACCGTTGCCCACGTAAGGCCCCTCTGTGCCTTCCCGAACGACAACGAAGTCGACGTCGCCGGGGTTGCTCAGCGGCGAGACAACCGACGGAAAGATGGTCGTCGGTCGCACGTTTGCATAGTGGTCGAGCGCGAAGCGCAGCTTGAGCAGCAGCCCCCGCTCGATGATCCCGCCGCGCAGGCGCTCGTCGCGCGGGTCTCCCCCAACGGCGCCGAGCAGAATCGCGTCGTGCTTCTTGAGCGCGTCGAGGTCGTCGTCAGAAAGGATCTCGCCGGTTTCGAGGTAGTGCCCCGCACCGAAGGGGTACGTCGTCGTTTCGAACGCGACATCCACCGGCGTAGCGGCGTTGAGTACTTTGACGGCTTCGGAGATGACCTCCGGGCCGATCCCGTCACCGGGGATGACTGCGAGAGAGAAGACCTTGGACATTGTTCAAGATTAGTGGGCTGGCACTTTTCCCTTGTCTGGGCGTTACCTGAGAGCGCGCTGCAGGGCTCCCCTTTTGGGGGTCATCAGTGCCATGGTGATTCTTATGAGTATTGGAAGCGGAATCGCCCTGTTCGTCGTCGGAGCAATCCTGACGTTCGCACTGAACTTCGATACAGGCGGAATCAACCTCGACCTCATCGGATACATCCTTATGGGTGCCGGTCTTGTCGTTTTCATCATCGGACTCGTTCTTGCCCTCCGCAAGCGCCAGTCAGTGACAACCGTTCGCTCGGGCGTCGACCCCGCCAGCGGAGAGCGCGTCGACCAGCGTTCGACAGCCAGCACCGACGGCCCCATCGTCTAATAACCCAACAACTTGCGGGGAGATCGGGCAGACACTCCTCGCACCAAAGAAGGCCAGGTCAATGACCTGGCCTTCTTTCTGTTCGCTGGTTGAGTAGGCCCGCCAGGGCCGTATCGAAACCCTTCCGCTACCGAACGACTCGCATCGTTACGGTAGGCGAAGCGTCTTTAGCGAGCGTCGAGGTTCCCAGGTAGGTCGCCGTAAGCGCGCGTGACCCGGTCTTTGTGAATACCGGGAGCGTGAAGGTGAGCTTTCCCTTCGACGACGCCTTCAGCGTCACCGTCTTGACGAGCTTGCCCTCGACCCGAATCTGAACCTTCCCGGTGGCAACGATCGCCGTGTCGGGAACGCTCACGCGAACCGTCGCCGTGATCTTCGACTTCTTGACAACAGCGCGGGTCTTCGAAACCGACAGTGTCGTCTCGACGACGGCCTTGGCCACAGCGACCTGAGCCGTGTCATCGCTGCCCTTGACCTCGCTTGTGCCGAGGTAGTCGGCGGTGATCGTGTGGTTTCCGACGGCGAGCCTCGCAGGCAACGCGATGGATGCGACGCCGTCTTCGAGGGCAACCGTCGAGTAGCTTGTGCCATCGACGAACAGCTCGACGTCGCCCGTGGCCGTCGCCTCACCCGCATCGACCGAGGCCGTCACCAGATTTGCGATGCCGTAGCTCGAGTCGTCCACGTCGATCGTTGTCACCGATTCGCCGATGGCCGGCACCTCGGGCTCACCGGGTGTCTGCGCCTGAACGGTGAGCACAGCCGAGACCTCAGACTCCGCGGAGTCTGCGACGGCGTTTGTCGCACGAACCGAGACGACATAGTCGCCCGGCGCGAGCTTCGTGAACTCACCGGAACGAGCATCGGCAGTGTAGTCAGCAGTGTCGACGGTGACGAGCGAGCCCGCGACATCCAACTTGCTCAGCGTTGCCGTGTAGCCCGTGATCGCCGAGCCACCCGTAACGGCTGGCGCCGCCCAGCCGAACTCGACATTGTCGTTCGCAACGGTCGCGCCCGACAACGTCGGGGCGTTCGGTGCGACAGGTGCCGTCGAGTTCGTGACTGTGAAGGAACGCGCGACGAGGTCGGCGTTGTTCGAGGCAAGCCCGGCGTAGCCGCCACGCTTCGCCGGGAAGTCGGCGAGCGTCACGTCAAGGTTGAGCACCGACTGGCCGAGGTAGTCCTCGAGCCCGATCTTCAGCTCTTCCCTGTCGCGCGAAACGGTCGCCTCGATGGGCTGGGAGGGGTTGGCCGTAAAGGTTCCCTCGCGAATAACCGTCGGGGTTGCGCCGTCAACAACCTTGACCAGCTGCCAGCGGTTGCTGGTTGTGGTCGGCACCGCGGTTGTTCCCCACACCGGGGCGTAGCGCAGCATGTAGTAGTTGAGCGTCGACGGCGTTGTTCCGTTGATGTTGAAGGCGGTTCCCACCCACTGCGCGTTGCCGTTCTGCGTTGCGTGCGACAGGGTCGCGCGAGTCGTGAACGAATCGCCCAGTGTCGCGGGCGTGTACGACGCGACGTTGGAGCCAAGGCTGTCGGCGACAACCGCATCCTTGTTCTTGATCGCCCAGTTGCCACGAGCGTCTGCCCAGTCAGAGCCAAGCAGGCCGTTGTGACGGTCGAAGTCGTCGCTCGACGACGCGGAGTTCGTCTGCGTCGAGTCGTGAGCGGCACGCGAGGTGAGCCACTGGTCGGCCGAGAGCGGCTGAGCGACAATGCGGGTTTCGCCGATGCAACCGAGGAAGCCGCCGTCGGGGGTTCCGTAGTCGCTGCTCGCGCCAAGCTTCCACGCGGCGCCGAGAATCGTCTCGATACCCGTGACGCCACCGTTCGAGTTGCGCAGAACCGGTGCACCCTCGATGTACAGGGTCGTCGTCTGGGTTCCCGTGTCGTTGACCGCGGCTACGTGCAGCCAAACATCTTTCGAGATTTCGCCCGACCAGTTGGTCTTTGCAACGGCGTTCGTCGGGTCGACGCTCCACTGCACCTCGAGCAGGTTCGAGATTCCCATAAAGAACGGGGGCGCCTCACCATCGCTGCTCCCAGCCACGCGGGTTCCGCCGGCTGCGATCGCGCTCATCCAGCGGTTCTTCTCCTGGGTCCACTTCTCGTCGACCTTGATGAAGGTCTCGATCGTATAGCCGTTCGGGAAGCGCTCTTTGGTGAGCGGTGTGTTTGCAGCGGTCGAGAGGTAGCTGAGGCGCTTGGTGTCGCGGTCGGAGTTTGTGAAGCACACGCTGCCCTGGTTGGCGGCGAGCGGGTGACTGACGTTCGAGTAGGTCACGTCGCCGAGCTGAGCGCCGTTGATGAGCTTCGCGCGCTTGAGCGGGTTGTTGCCCGTCGTGTCTGCGATTGTCTCGCCGACGCCGACCGGGGTTCCGTCTGCGCCGTCGAAGGTCCAGTGAGCGACCGTGTTAGAGGCGTCGTAGTAGTCGCTCTCGTTCTCGGCGGCCTCACGCTCGGGGATAACCGGCTCGGTGTAGTTCTCGTAGAGAATCTCGACGGCCTTCTCGGTGTAGCTCGAGTGGTCGGCGGGGCCGGGCTCGAAGTTCGCGTTGATCGCGCTGAAGCGACCCGTGAGGTCGAACGGAACGTCGTAGCGCTCGTTCGACTTGCGAAGCACTGCCTGGTCGAACTGGTTGACGAGAACGAGCGACTTCGTGACTACCCACGGCGAGACCTGGCTCGCGCGAATCTGGCTGTTTGTGAAGTCGAACTCGTAGAGGCCGAGGTAGCCGTTTCCGCCCTGGTAGGCCATCTGATAGTCATTGACGATCTGCAGCACGGGGTTGCCTGCAGCGTTCTTCTTGATCCAGTTGGCGTTGCCGTGGTGGTGGCCGCCGAGGGTCATAAAGACCTGGTTGTTCGGCGAGATCAGGCGGTTCCAGATCTTGAGGCCGAAGTCGGTCTCAGCCGGACCAACACCGCTCGGGGCGATGTTGAGAAGCTGGTGGCTTGTCAGAATCGTGGGCATGTTCTTGTGCGCATCAAGCACACCCTGAGCCCACGCGATTGTCGCGTCTGACGCGCCCCACGTAAGTGCGAGCTGCAGGTAGCTCTGGCCGTCTTTCTCAAAGACGTGCCATTCGCTGTAGCCAAGCGGGTCACGGCCACCGAAGGTTGTCGGGTTCTTGATCGCAGCACGCGACGCCGGGAACGTGCCGAGGTACGGCTCGCTGCCCGGGGTGCGCTGTGCGTCGGTCTGCCAGTCGGCCGACACATCGTGGTTGCCGGGCAGAATCGAGTAGGGCAGAAGACCGTCTTCGAGAATCTTCATTGCGTTGCTCGCGACTGTCCACTGCTCTGGCTTGCCGACCTGGTCGACGACGTCACCGAGGTGGGTCACAAAAGGGATGCCGAGCTTCTCATCGTTGTCGACGAGCCACTTGGTCTGCGAGCTGAACGGCTCTGTGCCATAGCGGGTCTGAAACTGCTTGCCCTCTTCGGTTGTTGCGTAGCGCGAGTAGAACTGCGTATCGGGAAGCACCCCGAGCGTGAAGCTGGAGATCTGCTCCGCGGCCTCGGCGGCGGGTGCCGCGGGTGCCGCGAGGGCGACCGGCCCCGCGCTTGTCACGGCGAGACCACCCGTGAGTGCGAGCGTGAGCGCAGCAGCAAGTACGCCGCGCTTCCTGGGGAATGACATAAGACTCCTGGTGTGGGTTATGGAGAGCGTCAAGATATTGAATGGATGGCGCGTGGCGGTCATCGGGTGACCTTGAATGTTGCCGATTTCGACGACGACACGATCGACGAGCTACCCGGGTAGCTGACCGCGACCTTGTAGCTGCCCGCCTTGAGTTTCGGCAGCGTGAGCTTCACGGCACCGTTGGCGCCGATCGCAACCTTGTAGGTCTTGACGGTCTTGCCGCTTCGGCTGACCTTCACCGTGACGGTTCCCGTTGCGGCGACCGACGCCTCCGGCGTGACGGTGGCCGTGACGACCGCGCGCTTCTTGGTCGTGATCTTCGTGTGTGACACCTTCACGGTCGTCGCAGAGAGCGCCTTTGTCACACTGAACTGTGCAGTCGTCGCACTCGTCGCGTGATCAAAGTCACCCGAGTAGATGACGCTCAGGTCGTGGGTTGCGACAGCCGCGCTTGTCGAGAGCTCGATCGTCGCGCGACCGCTCACGAGCGAGCCGGTGCCGAGCAGCGTGCTGCCGCTGACGACGCGCACGGTGCCGGTGGGCAGAACATCCGCCGCAGAGACGCGAACCGTTACGCTGCCCGCCGTGCCGAAGCGAGTCGTGGGCGTGATCGCAATCACGCGCGACTGCGTCGCGACGAGAATGTCAGCGAGATCGGGTACCTGCACTGTGTTCGTGGCCTCGACGTTGCGCGAGTTGTCTGCCGCGCGATACTGAACGGTGACGGCTCCAGACCCGACGAGCACGGGTGTGGTGTAGTCGATCCACGGGCCCTCGGTACCGAAGCGGTACTCGATGCGCGAGACACCCGAGACCGCGTCAGTTGCCGTCAGCGTGACGAGACGGGACTTCGCACCGACGACCGCCGTTGTGACCGGGGCGGTGAGGTCGCGAATTGAGACGGACGCGACATCCATGCTCGAAAGCACGTTCTTGTAGCCGAGGTACTGCGCGGTCAGCGTTGTGGTGCCGACGGCGAGGCTCTCGGGAATCACCGTTGTCGCAACGCCGTTGACGAGTGCAGACTCGGTCGACCAGTCGCCAGAAGAAAAACGCACGAGCCCGCCGGTGTCGCCATCGTCGTCGGCGACAACCTTCGCCGTGACGACGGGCTTCACACCATGACCGACAACCGGCGCCACGGTGAGTGTCGTCTCGGTCGTCGGCGTGGGGTTGGATCCGACTCGCTCGAGCTCGCGCACCGTCACCGGGTAGGTTCCCGAGGCGGTGAGACCCGCGCGCGTCGCGGTCGCGGTGAGCGTCGCCGTGGCGTCACCCTCGCCGAAAGCGGGGCGCGAGACGACACCGGTTGCGCTGGCAACTGCAGCGTCAGAGGTCGACCACGCGAGAGAAGACGCGAAGGTCGGCGCGGTCAGGGGCAGCTGAAGATCTGCGCGAACGTCACCGAGATCACCGAGCGCGAGACGCGATGCGTCGTGCTGCACCTTGCCGTCGTTCGACGGGTCAGCGAGCACCGTGTAGGTGAACGACTTGGTCGACGACTGACCGCGCAGGCTGACCGTCGCGGTGAGGGTCACGGTCTCGTTGACGTTCTCGGAGGGGCGGATCACCGTACCCGTCGATGACAGAACGTGCGGCTTAGTGCTCGTCCACTTGACTGCGGCTCCGCCGACAGCGGTCGTGGGCACAGTGATGTTCGCACTGATTGTGGCGGGCGACGTGATCGTCAGAGCGGCGACGGCGACGCTGAGGTCTTGCGTCGCTGTCTCGGTGCTGAGCTGCGCGACCTGAGAAGTCGTGAGCGCCCTGTCGTAGATGCGGAAGTCGCGAATGCGACCCTTGAACGACGCGTCGCCAGAGTAGGCCGATCGCCCGAGGTAGTTGTGCGTGGTTGTGCCGCTGCCGATCATCGCGGGTGTGTACGTCACTGCAGTGTTCTGCGCGACCTGTACGCCGTCTTCGAAGAGCGTTCCGACAGTGCCGGTCTGTGTGTAGGTGATGTGCTTCCAGACACCCTTCGTCAGGTCGCTGCCCTTCGACGTGACCTTCTCGTTGCCGTAGGCGGTGTTTGTGATCTTCGCCTGGTACGCGGTCGCGGTCGAGAACAGGTAGCCCGTTCCGCCCTGTGCTGTGCCGCCCGCGGTGAGGTTGCCGAGGTTGTAGATGAAGTGCGATCCGGTGAGCGTTGTGTCGACGAGCACGTCGGCTGAAACGGTGACCGAGTCGAGGTTCTTGATGATGTCGTTCGGCAGCTTGATCGCGCTGCCCGCGCTCGCGTTGCCACCCGAGAAGGTGAAGCCGGCGCCGTTGTTCCAGGTTGCGGTGCCGACAACAGCCGCTGCGCGTGCGCTGGGCGACGAGTCGGCGACAACGGTGCCCGAGGTTTCGTTGAGCTTGTACCAGGCAACGAGTCCGGTGTCGGTGTCTTCTGCGTGGGCTGCGGCTGGTGCGACAAACACCGCGGCGACGAGGGCCGCAGCAATTGCCACTCCCGAGAGCCTGAACGCTCTCACTGGTCTTTCGCGAACAACGGACGTGCTCATGGGGCGCTCCTGGTGCGGGACGATGACAGACCGCAGCACAACGACTTCGCTTGCGGAAAGGGCGAAGTCGCTGTTGACCCAAGCGCCTCAGGAAAACTAAGGGCGCCTCACGACCGGCAACCGACCTGAGGGTTAACACTCGATGGACGACACGATTACAGCAGCGTTGTCTACCCTCGACCCATGGAGACCTTTCGCATCATCGACCCAACCTCGCCAGAGGCTGTCGCGATTCTGCGCGAGTACTACACCGACGTCATAACGCGCTACTTTGCGCGCCCCGCCCTGCCCGACGAGGTCACGAACGTGATGCTCGATGAGCCGAGCCACGATCTAACCGGGCGCGGCGGTCTCTTTCTCATCGTCAATGCGGGGGTTGGATGCGGCGGCCTCAGGTTCATCCAACCAGGGGTTGCCGAACTCACGCGGGTCTACGTCACGCCAACCGGTCGCCGTCGTCGGCTCGGGCAGCGCATCGTCGAGCGTCTCGAGAACGAGGCCCGCAACCGCGGCGTGCACACCCTGCGACTCGACACCCGCGCCGACCTCGTCGAGGCGCTCGCGCTCTACGAGAAGCTCGGATACGTCGACGTCGAACCGTTCAGCGCGACGAGCTACGCCGAGCGCTGGCTGGCGAAGCAGTTGTGAACTGTCGTTGGTTGAGTAGCGAGCGCCAGCGAGCGTATCGAAACCCGGTTTCGATACACGCGCGAAGCGCGTACTCGACCTGCGAGGTTGCAACTACTCCGTGATGTCGATCTCGCGCAGCAGGTCAGCGTCAATCGCGAGGCGTACCTTCTCGAGCAGTCCCTCGGGAGCCGGCGAGTCGATCGTGAGCACGCTGAGTGCCTGGCCGCCCGCGTTCTGGCGCGCGATCTGCATTCCGGCGATGTTGATCGACGCTTCGCCGAACTCCTTGCCGTAGACAGCGACGATGCCGGGGCGGTCGGTGTAAATCATCACGATGAGGTGGCTCGCAACCGGAACCTCGACGTCGTAACCGTTGATCTCAACGATCTTCTCGATCTGCTTGGTGCCCGTGAGGGTTCCCGAGACGGAGATCTGCGAACCGTCGCTCAGCGCGCCCGAGATCGAGAGAAGGTTGCGGTACTCCTCGCTCTCGGCCTCTTTGATGAGGCGAACAGTGACGCCACGCTGCTCGGCGAGGAGCGGCGCGTTCACATAGGAGACGGACTCGCTCACCGTGTTGGTGAAAAGACCCTTCAGGGCCGCGAGCTTGAGAACACTGACATCCAATTCGGCGATTTCGCCTCTGACGACCACGTCGACACTTGTCACGGGGCTGTCGGCGAGGCCCGCGAAGACCTGGCCGAGCTTCTCCATCAGCGGAATGCCGGGGCGCACGAGCGGGTCGATGACGCCACCCGCAACGTTGACGGCGTCGGGAACGAGCTCACCGTCGAGTGCGAGGCGAACCGACTTCGCGACGGCGACTCCGGCCTTCTCCTGGGCTTCGTCGGTCGAGGCACCGAGGTGCGGCGTGAGAACGACGTTGTCGAGGGTGAGCAGCGGCGAATCCGTGGGCGGCTCACTGACGAAGACGTCGAGGCCGGCGCCAGCGATGCGGCCCGACTTGAGAGCGGCGTAGAGGGCGTCTTCGTCGATGAGTCCGCCGCGGGCGACGTTGACGATGAACGCGGTCGACTTCATGAGCGCGAACTGCTCTGCCGAGATCATGCCCGTGGTCTCGGGGGTCTTCGGCATGTGGATCGAGATGAAGTCCGACTGGGCGAGAAGCTCGTCGAGCGTGAGCAGGGTCACGCCGAGCTGCTGGGCGCGGGCGCTCGTGATGTAGGGGTCGTAGGCGACGACGTTCACGCCGAAGGCCTGAAGGCGCGCGGTGATGAGTGCGCCGATGCGGCCGAGGCCGATGATGCCGACGGTCTTTTCGTAGAGCTCGACGCCCGTGTACTTCGAGCGCTTCCAGGTGCCGGCTGCGAGGCTTGCGTGAGCCGCCGGGATGTGACGAGCGAGGCTCAGGATGTGGCCGACGGTGAGCTCGGCGGCCGAGATGATGTTCGACGTCGGCGCGTTGACGACCATAACGCCCGCGGTAGTGGCCGCCTTGATGTCGACGTTGTCGAGTCCGACGCCGGCGCGCGCGACGACCTTGAGGTTCTTGGAGACGGCAATCGCCTCTTCGTCGACCTGAGTCGCAGAGCGGATCAGAATCGCGCTCGCCTCGGGCAAAGCCGCGAGGAGTGCGACACGATCAGTGCCGTCGACGGAGCGCACATCAAAGTCGGGCCCGAGGGCTTCGACGGTGGCGGGTGAGAGTTCTTCTGCGATGAGCACGATCGGCTTGGCCACGAATCGAGGTCCTTCTGTGTGTTGCAGCGGGGGCTGGAGTCGCTTCAGGCGACCCTGCGAGTTTAGTGCAGTGTTGGTTGGGAGGTCGCCGCGTTACGCCGCAGTGCTTGTGCGAGTGGATGTCGCGGGGCCTGGGTGCGGGCGGCGGTGAGGGTGGGGGTGCGATCTCGGTACGTCGGCGGGGTGCGGTGGCGGGGTCGGCCGGAGTGCGTCGCCGCGGTGGCGAGGTGCGGCGGCCGGGGTGCGTCGCGCGCGGCTCTTTGACCCGTCCCGCGAGGCGCAAACTTTGCCGCTGCCGCTTCGCCCTTAATCCCTCCCGCTCCTCCCCTGACCTGCATATTTCTGGTTCTCCACACCCTCCCTCAAAGGCGTCCTGAATGTCGGTGGCAGGGTGTTATCTAGACGTATGAACACCTCAACCATCGCGCTCCCCGCAGCGTTCAACGAAGCACTCGGTGCGCTCGTCGATGGTGCCGCGCAGGTCGCGCGAATGGAAGCGAGCCTCGCCGCGTTCAAAGTCGAACTGGTTGAGAAAGCCCACCGGCTCAGTCGCCTCGCCGACGAGGTTCAAGGATCGCGAGGCGCCTATGGGTGGAGCGCGGCAGAGACGGCCCGGCGCATCGTCGAGACTGAACTGGCGTGTGCTCTGAAGATCCCGGAAAGCACCGCCCAAACCCTTCTCGCCGACAGCGACGCTCTCATCAATCGCCTGCCCGCAACTTTCACCTCGCTCGCGCACGGGCGCATCAGTTGGCGGCACGCGCACCTTATGGTCGAGCAGTCCTACACATTGCCCGCTGAGGCGCTCGTCGAGTTTGAGGCGTCGGTGTTGCCGTGTGCCGAGACGCACACCGCGGCACAGTTCAAGCGCAAAGCGCGAACCGTGCGAGAGAGAATGCACCCCGAATCCATTGATGCGCGGCACGAGGTCGCTGTCGATGCGCGGTCGGTTGATGTGGAGCCCGCATTCGACGGAATGGCCCTACTGACCGCACTGCTGCCAGCGGCGACCGCGCACGCGATCTTCGACCGGCTCGACCGCGCCGCCAGCCGAGCCCGCAACGCGGGTGACGCCCGCGCCGTGGCACAGCTGCGCGCTGACACCTTCGCCGGCGTACTGCTCGGCGTTGGTGGGGTGCCAAGTCGAAAACTCGCGCGCAAGCTGTCGCCGCGATCGAACGTCTACCCGATCCACGGTCCCGACGGAGCGCTCGTGAGCATCACCGGTGCGGATCTCATCGACACCACGCTCAGCGCACCCGATCTCGAGGCGATCCTTGCCAGTATTCGCCCGCGGGTGCAGGTCACCGTGCCCGTGCTGAGCCTCGTTGGCGAAGACGTGGTTCCGGCCAATCTTGACGGCTACGGACCCATCCCCCTCGAGATTGCCCGCGGGCTTGTCGCTCGGGCTCCCTCCCTAACCCGAATCCTCACCCACCCCGAAACCGGTGCGGTGTTGTCATACGGGCGAAAACGGTACCGGATACCCGAAGAACTACGACGCTGGTTGCAGGCACGGGATGAAACCTGCCGCTTTCCGGGCTGTTCGAAGAAAGCGCAACGGTGCGACATCGACCACACCCAGGAATGGCACGACGGCGGGTCCACAGCCCACGACAACCTTGCCCACCTCTGTGAGAAACATCACCGAGTGAAAACCCTCACCGACTGGAACGTCGAACAGGTCGGCAACGGCGTACTCCGCTGGACCTCGCCCACCGGCCGCATCTATCTCACCGAACCCGCCGAGATCCTCGCCACCACGGTCGACACCAGCGCGGTCAGAAACACGAAGACGACGGAGACCTCGGAAACCGCGACGAGGTTCGGCGACGACGCGGCCTGAGCTGGCCTAGCCAACGTTTGGAGGAACGACCGAATCGACGACCACTCGTGCCAGCGAGCCGTCGCGTGGTCATCGACGTCGCCGTCTGCACTGCCGTGGCAGTCGTCTTCGCCATGGCAGTCGCCACTGCCGCGGAAGTCGCCATCGCCATGGCAGTCGTCTTCGCCGTGGCAGTCGCCACTGCCGCGGAAGTCGCCATCGCCATGGCAGTCGTCTTCGCCGTGACAGTCGCCACTGCCATGGCAGTCGTCCTCGCCGTGGCTACAACATAAGCGACTGCAGCACGATCACAAGCAAAGCGAGGGGCACCACCACGGCAATCCCAATGAGAGCTAGCTTGCGCAATACCAGCTGACGGCGCGGCGCAGTCGGCGTGACGAGCAACTGAGAGACGTCGAGGCGATAGCCACCACCGTCACGCACGACTACGCGACCCTCGGTGAAGTTTGCGTCGATATCCCAGAGGCGGGGCAGCTCGCCCGACGCGACATCCACAAGCCACGCCATCTGCTCTCGGGCAAGGGCGATGGCCCGATCCGAAAAGACCATGAGGCTCGCGAGAGGTAGCCCAGCAGCAACAGCAACGAGAAGAGTCAGATCGCTCTCGCCCAACGGGTGGTCGGTAGCCAGGAGGTACAGAAGCGGGCCAAAAGTAGCGAGCGCGACCCCGACACCCCACAGCAACGATGTAATCGTCGCAGCTATGCTCGTGCCAGCAATCTCGCGAAACTGCACAATGAGGTCGCCCGGAGTGGGGCGCAGTATTCGTTCGACCTGCTCGAGCGACGTGACCTCCATCGGGATAAGCCAGCTGGGTGGGAGCACCGCGACCGCATCGGTCGGGGGCGTGACCGGCTGAAGCAACGACATGAGTTGCGCGGCAGCACGAGCCGAGCGGCTCACGAAGAACCCTCGAACCTTCCACCACGCGACAAGGATCGCCGCGACCACGAGCCAGACGAACGGGCTCGATAGCGCGAGCCAGGCACCCGCAGCGGCGAGCCCCGAAAACAAAAGCGCCGTCGGCACGACTCGCCAATCCGAGAGTTCTCGTGTCGCAGCTATCTCGCGCGAGTGCCTATCCTCGACAGCCGCAACAGGGTCAAGAACAGAAGGCACGCTCACAAACTAGCAGTGCACAATTGACCGATGGACACCCTGCGACTCATCCTGACGATCGCCCTCGCCGCCGTGTTCATCGCCATGGGGGTCGCGCACTTCTTCCCAGGGCCGGGGCGCGGGATGGCGGCGATGATCCCACCGTTCTTTCGACGCCACGGCTGGCCAAGCACCAAGTGGCTCGTGAGGTTCACCGGACTCTGTGAGATCGCGGGAGGCATCGGGTTACTCGTTCCGCAACTGCGGCTCGCGGCATCCATCGCTCTTATCGTTTTTCTTGTAGCGGTGTTTCCGGCTAACGCCTACGCCGCGAAGAACCCCGAAAAGTTCGGTAAGGCGGCGATTCCGTTCTGGCCGAGACTCGTGGCTCAGATTGTGCTGATCGCGCTCATCGCGTTCGTCGGACTGCCGCGCTAAAGCAACACAAGGTACGGAACGTCGAGACTGACGACCGACACGATCGTCAGACCGATCACAAAGAACACAGCCTTGAGAAACACGTTGCGTTTGCGGCCGAGCAACAGCGCAGCCAGGTAGGCGAGCAACGGAACGCAGAGGTTGACAATGAGCAGCGCCCACGGTTTGTCGATGAGCTTGGTTCCGGTGAAGAACTGCTCGGGAAAAGCGAGCAGATCGCTCAACGCGACCCAGAGGTAGTAGGCGTACAGAAGGCCAAAAAGAATGGCAACGGTGATGCTGATCCAGCCGAAGCGACCGGCGCGAGCGGCGCGGTTGTCATCGTCGATCGCGTCTTCGATGGACGAGTCGCTCATAGTCCGCCTCCCAAAATAAACGGTAGCGGTACGAAGATGAGAAGTCCGAGAACGAGCCAGAGCAGCCGAACTCCGGGCTTTCGCCTGCGTGTGATCACAAAGACTGTCGCGAACCACAGGGCTGGCCCGGCGATTGCAAGAAACTGTCCAAGCTGGAACATCAGCTGCACAAGAATGTCGCCGCTGTTGCTCGACGTGCGCAGCGCCGCGAGCACCCACCCGACTGTGTAGAGCAGGTAGACACCCGCGATGATGCCGAAGGTTACGAGCAGCGGTGAGCTTGTGACCGGAGCATCGTTCTTCTCCTCAACAACCTCGGCCGGGCGCTGTTTCTCCACGGGGGTGACAGGTTCATCGTCACCATCCCAGCGCAGGCCCTCTTCGTCGGCCGCGTCGCTCGAGCCGTTGCCGATGGACGCCACTAGCGCGCGAGCCGCAACTGAATGACCTCAACGACGTGCGGAAAGAGTGGATGCGACGCCTCTAGCCCCGTGATCGTCACAGCGAGCTCTTCCGCCGGTGCCCCGCTCGCGAGCAATGCCTGAAGCTCGGCGCTCTCGGTGTCGTCGGGCACGTCGAAACGAAGTGCGGCGCCCATGGCGTTGAGCAGATCCCAGGCAGGAAGACCGAGTTCGGCGAGCTGCGACGCCGGACCGATGAAGCGCTCGTTGCGCGAGAGCTTGCGCAGCGGGTTGCGTCCGACACGCTCGCACGTGTCGGGCAGGTGCGGGTTTGAGATGCGCACGAGGGTCTTCTCGATGTACTTCTGCTGCTCTTCCGGGGTGAAGCCGTGCTTCTTGACCAGCAGGGTCTTCGTCTCCTCGAGAACCGCACGCACCTCGGCCTGAAGCTCGGGGGTGGCAAGCGCCTCACGAATCGAGACCCAGCCGCGGTCGATGCCGTGGTACGCGGCGGCAGCGTGCGCGGTGTTGACGGTGAAGAGCTTGCGCTCGATGAAGGGCTCGAGGTCGTCGACCCAGGTCACTCCAAAGATGTCGGGCGTCGAACCGTTGAACGGAGTGCGGTCGACAACCCACTCGAAGAACGACTCGATCGTGACATCCAACCCGCCGTGCTGCTCGGGAACGATGCGGTCGATCGCGCAATTAGCAAAAATGGCATTGGAAGCGTCGTTGAGCTTGCGCACCTCGGCCGCGAGGATGTCGGTTCCGTTTATCGCGTTCTCGCAGGCGATGACGACGAGCGGCGCTTTGTCTGCAGCCCGGGCAGCGAGCCCCGCCGCGATCACGGGTGCGATGAACTGCAGGATGCGCGCACCAACGGCAGTCGTCACAACATCGGCGGCGGCGATCTCGGCGATAACGTCGGCCTCGTGCGACTTCGAGTTGATCGCGCGGTAGTTGTCGACGACGTGCGTCTTGGCGTTCTCGCCGACCTCGATGACCTCGTAGCTCGACTGGCCCTGCAGCGCACCGATGAGCTCTTCGCTCACATCGGCGAACACCACCTCGTAGCCACTCGCGTGAAGAAACTGTGCGACAAAGCCGCGTCCGATGTTGCCGGCACCGAAGTGCACTGCCGTCTTAACCATTCTTGAATTCTATGCGGCGGATGTCGCAGCTAGTCTCGCGCGTGACACCCGAACTGGGCGTGGGAAAGATAAAAACGATTCACGAAGATTGCTGTATGACCGAACTGTCCACCGGCACCGACGTGCGCGATCGCAGCGCCACCGACAACCGCGTCGACTACGAGCCCGCCGCCGCCGGTTCGCGACTGCGTAGCTGGGCCATCGCCGGTCTGGTTTCGCTCGGCATCTGGGCCACGATCATCTGGGCGGTCAGCGAGCTGTTCTAGCCCGCCACCGGCTGTACGCAATCAGCAGCGCGGCAACGGCAACCACAAAGCCTGTGATGACGCCGATGTAGAGCAGAACGCTCGCCCAACCCGTCGCCGGATCGAGGAACGGGTACGGATACCACCCATCAACGCTTCCGCGAATGAGGGTGAACGCCAGCCACAGCAACGGGTAGCTGACGACGACGCCGAGGGCGCGCCATCCAAGCCTCGGACGCCCCGGCGCGAATAGCCAGTCGAGCGCGATGTAGATCGGATACCAGACGTGCATAATCTCGCCCGGCCACTGCGGCCCGACGTATCCCTCGGCCGGAATGCCGCGCAGCAGAACGTTGTAGACGACGGCCGTCATAATCGCGTACGACGTGACGGCGACCCGCACGCTTGAGTAAGCAACCGAGTCGATTGGATGTCGCAGCGCGATCACTCCGCCGATGGCAACGACGACGATCGCGATCATCGTCGACTCGATGGTGAACAGCGTGTAATACGTCGACGGCTCGAGGTCGTTGTTCGCGATCTTGTCGACGATTTGGTAGATGAGCGCGACGAGCAGTGTTGCGGCGACCGCGAGGCGCAGCGTGCCGAGGATGGGGCGGGTCTTCGTTGACATACCGGTCATTCGTAGACGGTACAGGTATTGATTGGTGCGGGCACCCCGGTGGTCGAGCGAAGTCGAGACCAGATCGAGCGCAGCCGAGATCTCGACTGCACTCGATCAGCGAGTGGCGCTACTTCGCGACGAACGCGAGCAGTGCCTTGTTGACCTCTTCTGCGTGCGTCCAGAGCAGGCCGTGCGGGGCGCCCTCGATTTCGACGTACTCCGCGTCGGGAACGCTGGCGTGGAAGACGCGACCAGTCGAATCGATCGGCAGAATGCGGTCTTCTGTGCCCTGCAGAATCAGGGTCGGGATCGCCGCGTCGCGAACCGCAGTGACGTCGGCACGGAAGTCTTCGATCCAGGTCGGAACGACAGCGTACGCGGCAACGGGTGCGCTACCAACTGCAACGCGCCAGCTGTTGTCGACGGCCTCCTGGCTGATGCGGCTGCCGAGGTTGGTGTCGAGGTTGTAGAAGTCTTTGTAGAAGCCGGTGAACCACGCGAAGCGGTCGCCCTTCGCGGCGGCCTCGATGCCGTCGAAGACATCCTGCGGAACTCCGGTCGGGTTGTCGTCGGTGTGCAGAAGGAAGGGCTCAAGCGGCGCGAGGAACGCTGCCTTCGCGACACGAGCCGTGCCGTACTTCGAGATGTAGCGGCCGACTTCGCCGGTTCCCATCGAGAAGCCCACCAGAATCGCGTCGGTCACGTCGAGCTTTGTGAGAACTGCGTCGAGGTCTGCGGCGAAAGTGTCGTAGTCGTAGCCGACCTCAACCTTGCTCGAGCCGCCGAATCCGCGGCGGTCGTAGGTGATCACACGGTAGCCGGCGGCGAGAAGTTCGCGCGACTGGCGCTCCCATGATGCACCGTCGAGCGGGTAGCCGTGGATGAGCACAACGGCCTGGCCGGTTCCGTGATCTTCGTAGTAGAGCTCGATGTCGGTGGAGTTCTCTTGTCCGACTGTGATGAGTGACATTGTGTGTCCTTTGCTGGTAGCCGGTCGGAGAACGTGCGTTCTCCGGCTCTGACTCCTATACTAGAGAACGATGGTTCTCAGCGCAAGGGGCCGCAGATGAAGGGCACAAAGATGATGGATGACGCGACAGCACGTGAGCACGTGATCGCCGCCGCCGACGCACTCTTCTACGCACGCGGCATCCAATCTGTTGGAATGGATGAGGTGCGCACCGCCGCAGGAATCTCGCTCAAGCGCATGTACGCGCTGTTCCCCTCAAAAGACGCGATCATCGTCGACGTGCTCAAGGGGCGTAACGCGACCTGGAACGAGGGCATCGCGCTGACCGCTGCCCGGGCAGCGAACCCGCGCGACAAGCTCCTTGCGATTTACGACTTTCTCTCGGGGTGGTTCGAGCAAGACAACTTTCGCGGCTGCGCGTTCATCAACTCGTTCGGCGAGCTCGGCGCCAGCTCCCCTGCGATCGCTGAAGCGGCGCGCTCGCACAAGCTGGGGTTTCAGGCTTACGTTGCCGACCTCGTGAGCGAGGCCGGCGCGCCAGCGGCCCTCGCCCCGCAGTTGGCTCTTCTCGCAGAGGGCGCGCAGACGACGGCGGCCATCGCGGGCTCCCCCGATGCGGCGACCCACGCTCGCGCGGCCGCCGCTACTCTCATCGACGCGGCGCTACCGACTGCCGCCTAGCTCTACCCCTTTGCGCCGCACCTCGGCCATACTGGGCGGCATGAACCTGCTGCGAATAGCTGTCACTTTCATAGGTGCCCTCGGAATCTGGATCGGCACCGGATATGTCGCCACCCAGCTCTTCGGCGAGGGCTACACAATGCCCGGCCACGTATTGCGCGCAATCACGACCGCTGTTCTCGTCGCATTGTTGCTCGCGTTAGTGCTGCGCGTCTGGCCAATCGATATCGGGCTGCGACCGAAGCCGCGGCAATTGAAACTGCTCGGAATCGGCGCCCTGAGCTTCGCGGTACCGTGTGCGATCGCCGGCGCGGTCATCATCTCCCTCGCTCTCGCGACCCTCGAGTTCGACGCCGGCAAGCTCTGGCAATTTGTTGTGGTGCTGGTTCTTGTGCTGCTGTTCGAGGCGATTCCAGAAGAACTCATATTCCGCGGAGTGATCTATTCGAGTCTGCGCGCGATTGCCAAGCCCTGGGTCGCAATCATCATTCAGGCGCTGCTGTTCTGCGCGTTCGGCGCACTCATCGGTGCGGCGCTCACGCCCGACCGTTTGCTGCTGTTCTTCACGATGTCGATCGCGCTCGGAATCATCAGAGCGGCGACGGGCTCCGTCTACACAACGATCGGATTTCACGCCGCGTTCCAGATGCTGACGCAGGCAATATTCAACGAGCAGTGGGATGTCGCGACGCTCGTCGACCCTGAACTCTGGTTTCGCGACGTGGCCTTTTTCCTCGCCCCGATGGTGATTGCGCCGCTCGCGATTGGCATCGGCATGTTTTTCTGGACGCGCAATCGAGTGCGCGCCGCGACGTAGCGGAAACGAGCCCGGCCTAGTAGATCGGCTGCGGCGGCTGGCCATTGGCTGCCGCGCGCTGGGCTTCTTGTCGCTTGAGGCCGTTCGCGTTGTAGATGCCGACGATTCCGAGAGCGACGGCTCCGAGGCCCATGATCATGGCACCGATTCCGTGTATCGGGCTACTGAAAAACGCGAGCAACGAGACGCCCAGAATTCCGAAGGCGACAACGAACGCAAAGCATCCGGCGACAATGCTGCCGACGTACGAGCCGTAAAAGACTCGCGGCGGTTTCGGGCCCTGGCCCATCGGCACGGGCTGCGCGACGGCAATGCCCGCGGCAACCGGTCGCCTGTGCTCGGTCCAGGTTTCGCCGCTCCACCAGCGCTCTTCGCCCGCCACTCCACCGAAGTACCAGCCGGGAGGGTTGCTCATGATGGTGAGGGTAGCGCGAAAACGGCCGCCCTCGCTATGCGGGGGCGGCCGTTGTGATTTCGATACGGCCCTAGCGGGCCTACTCAATCAGCGAGTGCTGACTAGCGGGCGGCGCTGCCGTCTACATAGTCGGCGTCCTGCTGCTTCCAGGAGAAGAGAGCGCGAAGCTCCTTACCTGTCGTCTCGATCTGGTGCTGGGCGCCCTTCTCACGAAGCGCGAGGAACTCAGGTGCTCCGGCATCCTGGTCAGCGATGAAGCGCTCTGCGAAGGCACCCGACTGGATGTCTGCGAGAACGGCCTTCATGTTGTCCTTGACGTCGGGCGTGATTACGCGCGGGCCCGAGACGTAGTCGCCGTACTCAGCGGTGTCGGAGACGCTCCAACGCTGCTTGGCGATGCCGCCCTCCCACATGAGGTCAACGATGAGCTTGAGCTCGTGAAGAACCTCGAAGTAGGCGATCTGCGGCTGGTAGCCAGCCTCGACGAGGGTCTCGAAGCCGTACTGAACGAGCTGCGAGGTGCCACCACAGAGAACTGCCTGCTCACCGAACAGGTCGGTCTCGGTCTCCTCGGTGAAGGTCGTCTTGATGACACCGGCGCGCGTGCCACCGATTGCCTTCGCGTAGGAAAGCGCGACATCCCAGGCCTGACCAGAGGCGTCCTGCTCGACGGCGATGATGTCCGGGATACCGCGGCCGGCGACGAACTCGCGGCGAACCGTGTGTCCGGGAGCCTTCGGGGCGATGAGGATAACGTCGACGCCCTCGGGAACCGTGATGTAACCGAAGCGGATGTTGAAGCCGTGCGCGAACGCGAGGGTCTTGCCCGCGGTCAGGTGCTCCTTGATGCTGTCGGCGAAGATGCCGCGCTGGTGCTGGTCGGGAGCGAGGATCATGATGAGGTCGGCCCAAGCGGCTGCGTCAGCAACGTTCTTGACCTCGAAGCCGTCTTCCTGTGCCTTGGGAGCCGACTTGGAGCCATCCTTCAGCGCTACGACAACCTCAACACCGGAGTCGCGGAGGTTCTGAGCGTGAGCGTGGCCCTGCGAGCCGTATCCGACGATCGCTACCTTCTTGCCCTGGATGAGAGCGATGTCGGCGTCTTTGTCGTAGAAGAGTTCGGTCATTTCATAACTTTCTGTTCGGTTGGTTCGTCATACGTGGTTGTGGTTTCGATACGGCCGCGAGCGGCCTACTCAACCAGCGAGTGTTGTTAGTTCTTGAAGACGCGTTCCGTGATGCTCTTGCCACCGCGGCCAATGGCGAGAAGGCCCGACTGGGCGATCTCCTTGATGCCATAGGGCTCGAGGATGCGCAGAAGCGCCTGGATCTTTCCGGAGTCACCCGTTGCCTCGATCACGAGAGCGTCGGTGGCGACATCCACAATGTTGGCTCTGAATAGCGAGACTGCCTCGAGCACCTGCGAGCGCGTCGTGTTGTCAACGCGCACCTTGATGAGCATGTGCTCGCGGGTGACCGATTGCGTCGGGTCGAGCTCGACAATCTTGATGACGTTGATGAGCTTGTTGAGCTGCTTTGTCACCTGCTCGAGCGGCAGTTCTTCGACGTCGACGACGACGGTGATGCGGCTGAGTCCGGGGATCTCAGAGGCGCCGACCGCGAGGCTTTCGATGTTGAAACCGCGACGGGCGAAGAGACCGGCGACGCGGGTCAGCAGACCCGGTTTGTCTTCAACGAGAAGCGAGAGTACGTGGCTCATTGTCTTACTCCTCTTCCCACTCGGGTGCTGCATCCCGCGCATGCTGAACTGCGGAGTTGCTCACACCCTGTGGCACCATCGGCCACACCATCGAGTCGCGAGACACGATGAAGTCGATGACAACCGGGCGGTCGTTTGTGTCGAGCGCGAGCTGAATTGCCGCGTCGATCTCTTCTGGCTTTGTCACACGAATTCCGAGAGCGCCGTATGCGTCAGCGAGCTTCACGAAGTCGGGGATCATCGCCGTGCCGTGACCCGTGTTGAGGTCGGTGAACGAGTGGCGTCCGTCGTAGAACAGCGTCTGCCACTGGCGCACCATACCGAGCGAGGAGTTGTTGATGATCGCGACCTTGATCGGGATGTTGTTGATGACGCAGGTAGCGAGCTCCTGGTTTGTCATCTGGAAGCATCCGTCGCCGTCGATCGCCCAGACAACACGGTCGGGCTGGGCAACCTTCGCGCCCATCGCAGCGGGAACGCCGTAGCCCATCGTGCCGGCACCGCCGGAGTTGAGCCACGAGTTGGGGCGCTCGTACTTGATGAACTGCGCTGCCCACATCTGGTGCTGGCCAACGCCCGCGGCGTAAACGCCCTCTGGACCGGTCATCTCTCCGATGCGCTTGATAACGCCCTGGGGTGAAAGCAGGCCGTCGTCGGGCTCTGTGTAGCCGAGCGGGAACTGCTTCTTGAGGGCAGTCAGGCGCTCCCACCACACCGAAATATTTTGCTCGGATGTCGCGAGATCTGCCCACGCGGCGGTGAGGTCGATGATCACATCCTTTGCATCGCCAACGATAGGTACGTCGGCGGCGCGAATCTTGCCGATCTCAGCCGGGTCGATGTCGACGTGAACGATCTTGGCGTTCGGGGCGAACTCGCTCGTCTTGCCCGTGACGCGGTCGTCGAAGCGCGCACCGAGAGCGATGATGAGGTCGCTCTCCTGCAGGCCGAGCACCGCGGGTACCGTTCCGTGCATTCCCGGCATACCGAGGTGCTGCGGGTGTGAGTCTGGAAAAGCGCCGCGTGCCATCAGCGTCGTGACGACCGGCGTGCCGGTCTTCTCGGCGAGCTCGAGCAGCTCTGCAGACGCCTGCGAGCGAATGACTCCACCGCCGACGTAGAGCACAGGGCGCTCGGCCTGCAGCAGCAATTCGGCCGCGGCGAGAATCTGCTTGCCGTGCGCCTTCGTGACGGGGCGGTAGCCGGGCAGGTCGACCTTCGGCGGCCAGATGAACGGTGCCGAGTTCTGCTGGGCGTCTTTGGTGATGTCGACGAGCACGGGGCCCGGGCGACCGGTCGTGGCGATGTGGTACGCGCTGGCGATGGCCGAAGGAACGTCTGCCGCGCTCTTGACGAGAATTGAGTGCTTCGTGATCGGCATCGTGATGCCGATGATGTCGACCTCCTGGAACGCGTCGGTTCCCATCAGCGTCGAGAAGACCTGGCCGGTGATCGCGAGCAGCGGCACCGAGTCCATGTACGCGTCGGCGATCGCCGTCACGAGGTTGGTCGCGCCGGGTCCGCTCGTCGCGATTGCAACACCAACGCGGTTGGATGACGCGGCATAACCTTCAGCAGCGTGACCAGCACCCTGCTCGTGCCGCACCAAGATGTGCCTGATGTCGGTGTCGGCCATGAGCTCGTCGTAGAACGGGATGATCGCGCCACCGGGGAGGCCGAAAACGTCGGTGATCCCGAGGTTCTTGAGCGACCGCAGAACTGCGCCGGAACCCGTAAGGATCTCGGGCTCAGCGCTCCTGGGTGCTCGTGCCTTCGCCGTGGGCACGGGGATGGATTCCGTGGACATTGAGGTTCCTTTGAGAAATGGTGCGGGAGTTTGCGCGGAAGTTATCCGGTCACTGCGCCTTCAGCTGCGGAGCGCACGAGCTT
>Ga0247805_1000273_pt1 | contig 29429 bp, 26 predicted proteins | sample UWRJL044104R1_FD_180930 | JGI IMG/M metagenome (GOLD analysis project Ga0247805, IMG submission 180930) | Plant litter microbial communities from Arlington Agricultural Research Station in Wisconsin, United States - UWRJ-L044-104R-1 | ecosystem: Environmental > Terrestrial > Plant litter >... | reverse complement strand
GACGAGTTAAAAGATTTCTTAGATTCTAAAGTATTACAATACAATACACTTGATTTTATCGAGCCAGACCCTATTAGCGTACCGCATAGATATTCATTGAAGGAAGATGTTGAAATTGCAGGTTTTCTAGCCTCAACTATTGCGTGGGGAAATAGAAAAATGATTACCAAAAATGGTCATAGGATGATGGATTTATTGGGTAATTCACCATATGATTTTGTTATGAGCCATGATAATTATCAATTGGAAAGATTAGATGGTTTTGTTCATCGTACATTTAATTCAGATGACTTAGTTTATTTTATAAAAGCATTAAGATATATTTATTCTGAGAAGGGAGGTTTAGAAAATATTTTTACTAATAATCAAACCGAAGATTCATTACAACCAGCTATTCATGAATTCAATAAAATATTTTTTGAAATTCCACATCAACTTAGAACTAGAAAACATGTTGCCGACCCATTTAAAGGCTCCGTGGCAAAACGAATTAATATGTGCTTAAGATGGCTTGTTAGAAGCGATAATGCTGGCGTTGATTTAGGTATTTGGAAAGGTATATCTCCATCAATATTATCATGTCCTTTAGACGTTCATTCTGGAAATGTCGCACGTAAATTAGGGCTTTTAGAGAGAAAACAAAATGATGGCAAGGCTTTATTAGAATTAGATACTAATTTAAGACTTCTTGACCCTAAAGACCCTGTAAAATATGATTTTGCCTTATTTGGTTTGGGAATTTTTGAAGGATTCTGAGAAATACAGACTAGCTGGAACTTAAAAAGTTTCTATTAATTTTAATTGAATTCCTTTATCAGTAACCTTTTCAATTTTAACCTTTACTTTTTTGTTTTTTACAAATGCTTCTTTATAGGAGCTTTTTAAATGGTTTGGTAAACTATTTTTATGTAATAAGCCATCAGTACCATCTTGCATCCGAATAAAAATTCCAAAATCGGTTATATTTGTTACACTACCATCTAAAATTTTACCAATAAGATTTTTAGTTTTTCTACTAAGAGGTTCTTCAATTAGAGATATCCTTTCAGCTATATTTTTACCATCATAAGATTGCATAGTATAAAACTCAACAATTGCTCCTTTCAAATTCTCAATTGATTTCATCTTTTTTACTAAATCTTTTTTATGAAATTCTATTAAATTATTATGCTCATCTTTTATACGTCCTATTTTTCCATTTTTGTGAATTGAAATAATTGAGCCTTTTCTTTTAGGATGTTTGCCATACCTTTCATTTGACCAAAAAATATTTGCATCATGCATTATTTCTTTAATAGTTCGCAATGATGTTTTGTCAATTTTATAATAGAGAAATAACTTATTATATTCTGCTTTTTCTTTCCATTCATTTTCTTTAAGAATCGCACAAATTAATTCCGCTAATATCTTGCCTTCTTCTTGTCTTTTTAGTTTAAAGAGAATGCGAGCCTGAAGCAAATATAAACCAATAAGAAAGTGAGGTTCATTACCATGAAATATTGCATCAACGGCATGTTTCCACGCTTTTGTATAATCCTTTTTTTCGAAGTAGATTTCAGATATATCTCGATACAAAAACCATTTATCATTACCTGCTTTACTTTCCAAAAGTTCTTTAAATAATTCTTCACTTTTTTCATGATTACCTAAGCCATCTTCTGACAATGCAATTCTCATTTTAAACCACAAATCATTATTATAATGAAATTTAGAAAGCAACTCTAATCCCTTTGTACAAGACTCTATACAAGATTCAAAATGCCCTAATTTTAGAAGGGCTTTAGTTTTTAGCGCAAAATATTTTTCAAGGTCTGATGATAATTCTACATCTCCTCTTGATGAAGTCTCTATTGTTTTTGATTTGTTTGATAACAATGAATAATCTAATACCGATAAAAGTTCATTTATCTTAGTTGCGTTAAAGAGATTCTCCGCATGAGCATCACAAAGTTTCAGAACTGAAATAGTCGTAGGACAAGGATAAGCATCTTCTTCTATCAAGCATTTTTGAGGTGAAAGATGTACTAAGTCTTCTATAAAATTTTCATTTTCTAGTAATTCGATTCTATTTTTACCTTTAACACATTTGTCAAAAATCAACCAACCGTATAAATTAGTAACTTTCTCATCTTTGATTTTTTTTGCAATTTCTGTAGCTAAAGATAAATTTAGAAAAGTTGATACTCTCATGGCTTTTAAAGTATAAAAAGCATCCCAAACACTAAATTGCTCTGGATAAACTTCCCATAATTCTTGATATACCTTTACCGCTTCGTTAGGGTTGGTACTTACTAATGCTTTTGCTTTTTCTTCAAAATCTCGTTTAGTATTCATCAATAAGCCATTTTTTAAGATTCTCACCTAAACTGTAATTAGATTTTTCTAGCATTATGAACTGACTAATAAAACCGTCATTGCTATACCACACTTTAAATTTTGCATTTTCTAAATTTGAATTAATTCTGAAAACATTTTGATTATTATGTGATTCTATTATTTTTAACTCAAAATCTTTTTCTAAGAGTTTCTTCTTCCATTTTCCATAAACTTTTCCTCTAAAGTCGGTTGGCATGGAAAGAGATTTTTCATTTTCACTTGCAGATTTAAATAAGTCTTCAATAAAATTATTAATGTTTGATTCATTTTCAGCTTCACTTTTCTCTATTCTAATAGATGAAACTGTCCAATTGTCTTTTATTCCTTTATTATTTATGGCAATAATTAAATGTTTATTATCAGTACTTGGAATTGAAAAATTAATCTTAGTTAGGTATTCTCCATTTTGATTTACAGATTCTAATAAATAACCATTAAGTTCAAATAGTTTCGCTAGTTCACAAATACTACCTTTTACACTTTCTTTTAGTGTATCTGGTACTTTATCTTTAAATCTATTTTCAATGGTGTAATTATCAAATGACAAAAATGTCTTTTTAGGTTTAGATGAATTATTATTTTCTACTGTTGTGTCTTCAAAATAAGTTTCCATTAAAGGATTTATAATTTGAGGATTTGCGATTCTCAAGATACCAGAAGTTGTTGTAATTCCAGAATATAACCAACGGAAATACTCTGAATTTTTAATTCCTCTGTTTTCACCCTGATATGAGTTCATAATAACATTGGTAAAAGTGGAACCTATACATTTGTGAACAGTTAGAGCCCAACCATAATTTGCATAAACGGCATTTACGAGTGGATTTGTCTGAATTATATTTGAAAGAATTCTACTTTTGAATCTTTTTAAGTAAATATCTTGTAGCTGTCTAAGCTCTCTTTGCTTTTGGTCTAATTTAGTTTTTACTTTTTCACCTTTCTTGTAATTTTCATTTAGACTTTTCTCTTCATTAAATAATTGTTTATACAATTTATCTTGTGTGAGTTGAATATGCTCGTAAGAATCTTCAAATGGTTGTTCTTTTATATTGGAAGCAACAATCTGATTTACAAACACACGAAAAGCAATTTGTTCTTCTTTTGAAAGCTTGTCATCACTATTAAAATAATTATTTAGTAACCAAACTTCTGTTGTCGACTTGTTCTGCAAATTAAGACAGTTCACTTTGATTTTCGTGAAGTGTAGTGATATTGGCGCTGTAGCTTGTCTTAGTGGTATAGTTTGAGTAATTGATTCACCAATTTCCTCAACAAGAAGAAACATACCGTTATGTAATTTGATTGGTTGTCCAAAACCACTTTTGTCAATAATATTGATATTATTATTAACAATTAGTAAATCATTTTTGGCTAATTCTCTTCCATTTTTAAGGCAATTTGTTTTAATCCATCGATTAATTCTCTTTGCATCTCTATTAGAGAAAACCATTACTGTATTAATTGGTTCCGAATTAATTGGAACAGAAAACCATTCTGTTAAATATTTAGGAATAGTATCTTTATCTATTTCTACTAGGTCATTTGGTTTCCAGGGATATTCGAGGTCGTTAAACAACTTATTCTCAATTCCTTTTGCAAGTTTGTTTCTTAATTCAAGTTTACCATCAATACTGTCATTAAGTGTTTGATGTCTGTGATAGTATATTTTACCATAATATAATTCTGCTATTGTATTAAGATTAATTGCGGAATCAATATCCTTTCCGTAAGTCAAAGAGTAAGGGTCACCTATACAAATTAGTTTTCGTTTTGTTTTTTCTAAATTGAGAAAGTTAAATAAGTCCTCCAATAACCTGCCTGAACCAAATCTTAATAATTCTGATTGATGTAAGCTTCTTGATACCAAATGTGCTTCATGTAATATAATTACTGCTGATTGGTCAATAGTATCATCTGGACGAATTGGTATAACTTCTTGTAATTGTTCTTCATACAATTTATCCTTTTCAGTATTATTCTCTCTTTCAAGGGTTTTAGGAGCGCCACCATAAATTGAATTGTATAAACTTTGCAATTCGAATCCCAAACGTAATGATACTTTTCTTCCAATTCTGGCAGAATGAATCCATATTTCTGTTTGTGGAATATTGAAGTTTAATGATTCTGCTAAAATATATTGTGCCCAATTATCTCTGTCTAGAGTAGACATTGATTCGAGAACTAAAATACCGTTAGCATCTGTTTTCAAAAACTCAGAGATAGCAGTTTCTGCTTTTTCCTCAATTTCAAAAGTACGTTCTACAAGAGACTTAACTTTAGGAAGTTCAATATGCTCTAACCAATCTTCAGCATTAAATATTTTTAATAATGCATCTGCAGTAGTTTTTGAATATTTGTTATCACTCGAATAATCGTAAAGAAATGTACCCAAATTAGACTCTTGCGTTACCTTATAAAATGGAATTTCCTTCGGAACACTATTTTCAATAATTAAGGAATCAGAAAATATATTTAATATACAAGTTTTGTTTTCTTGTAGTAAATTATTTAGGTAAATCTCCGAACGAATAATTTCTTTGAAAGCTTCTCTATAAGAATTTAGTTGTTTAAAAGGATTGATAAACTTATTACCAGCTTTAACTAATGTTCTTTCATTATCATAATCTGATTCGGTATACCATTGAGATGTCTCAAAATCAGTTTTATTGTTTGGAAATATTAATTTTCCTCCATAAACTTTAAAATCGATGATTATAAAACCATAGTCATAGAGTAAAATAGCATCAGCACGGAAGTGTGAATATTTTTCGTTGAATGGATTTCCAATTAAAATACCTGTCCATTCTTTTTGCTTAAAAAGTATTTTTAAAGATGATGCAACTCGGCGGAATTGTTCATTTTCATGAATATGATAAGCTCTATTATGTTTAACTTCTAATGCCATAACTATATAAAGAATCTATAATTTTACAAATAATGAATTACTCACAAATAAAGAAAAAAATATTATTTTTCAGTTGTTTAGGCAGATAATATGGAAGTTTAACCACATAAAGTTTATCATATAGTGTTTGAAGGTGTACAACTTCCCCAAAGTTTTTCTTGATTGGTTGATATAAGCAAATATATAAATAATCAAATTTGATTTTTAATTCCACTCAAAAACACGTAATTACACCTATTACTAACTGTTAATTAAATCGTCAAAGAACAAATATCATTTTTTAACAAATAGTTCCTTTACGGAAAACCATATTTAGTAGAAGATAATGTAAAAATCATTTCGAACAAATAAACTTCCACAATGGAATATTATTTTACAAGTTTTGTATCCCACGAATAATATGTTTTTGGCAATCTCTAATTTTATCTTATTATGCTAAAAAATAAAACATTACAGTTTTTTCAATTGCCTGCATAATAAAATGTACTTTATATTTTTTTAGATGACGAATGCGAGTTCATCTTTTCAATGTTTTTATTGTTGAAATAAATATCGGCAAATTTATATAGCACATCCCTTATTAATATTATCTCTTCATCATTATAAAAAATACCATTCCGATTTAATTTCTTTTTGCATTTTGTAAGTGATAACATTTTCATTTATATGTATTTTAAAGTGATTAGAAAAAATAATATGTTTGCTAAATTTAATATTAAAGAGTTATTATTTCGATATTAAATTCTGTGTCAAATTATTGTATGGAAACACTTCAGGGAAAAAACTAAGCAATTTACCATCTTGAAAAAAGCATTGAGCTACATTATCTTCAAATAGATTTGGGTCTACTGGAATTTTTGCATTTGGATTGTGATAAATCACAACACCTTCACTCCATGTTTCATTACTGTCTTGACCTACTTTATAGGTAATTAATTTAGGTTTATCCGCATTTGGGGTATGGTCGTGAAAGCTTCCAGTACGAATTAGTGTGCATTTTTCGCTTCCCAGCCCCGCTTGTTTGCCAATTCTATTAAATTTTGAAATAGTCGCGCATGATGAAAATAGTATAGCGCTAATATTTTCATTCTCCTGTTGAAGAAAAAAGCCTGAAGGAATCTCGGTTCCATTTGGTTTTTTATAATTACCAACTTTCACAGCTTCAACTCTAATATTACCATCATTGTCAAAACTATGTTTATATGTGTGCCCATATAAGTATTCTAACAAAGCACTAAAAGTCCAAGTCATCGACATTGTATCATGAAAGTCTGCAATTGCTATTATAAAAGGAAGTCCTTTCACATGTTCTTTTTCCCAATACTTTTTTTTAACTTTATCAAATAGTGCACTGCTAAACAATAATGGTGTCTCATTTTTTAATTTTTCATCGATTTCTTCTTGCTTTTTAGGGTCATGAGTTTTTTTAAGAGGAGTTTTTCTACTCACTATTACAGCTTCCACTGCAACTTTGGACGTTATTTTTTCCACAATAAAATCAGGAGCTTCATGGTTTCTCTCAAAAGAAAAATATTGTTCTCTAAAAAAACAAAACAGATAAAGTTCCCAAATTCTTGCGTCAAAACCATTGTTAGACTGAAATTGGTCAATAAAGTTTCCATCAATATCTTTATAGTGATAAGAAATCTCGCTCAATGTTTTCTTTGCACCTTCAAACGCAAAATGTTCTTTTAATTGAACGAAATTCGGATGTAATTTACTTTCATTATTAAGCTCTGCAAATATGTCAAAGAATTTATGGTTGTTGTCATGAACTATGATTGAGTCATCTCCCATTTTTTCATCAATCCACTTTCTGGCCTCTTCTATAGTTGGTATACTTACTTGAATTCTTTCTGCTCTGTACTGCTTAGCTTCGTCACGAGACAAAATGCAGACACTATAATCGTTATCAGTTAGGTCTAAAGTAATAAGTCCTAACAGACCACCATTACCATTTGAATAATATTCTAATTCTTCTGAATAATATCTAACGAACGGTTCTCTTGTAAAAAGTATATAAATATCAAATAGTTTTTTGCTTAAAGGTATTGCTAGTTTCACCGTTGATTTTATTTTAGAAATTTGTAATTAAACTTATCAAAAAGAAAAAAGACTTTTGAAAGTTTCCTTAATTTTGTTTTGAATGGCAAAAAAATAGATTAGTTGAAGTTTTTCTCATCTTTCATTTTTCCCTTTATAATTTCTTCAATAACTTCTTTTTTCCAAACTATCCCTAATTGACTATCAAAATCATAATTAACAACCTTACAATCAATACAGTCACATTTTGGACAGTTGCATTTCACTGTATTTTCATTTCCTACAATTCTTCCAGAATAAATTCCAACAAAATTTTGGATAACGCCAATTATACTGTCTAAAGAAATTTTATTCTCTACTTTATTATGAAATCCGTTCCTTCTAAATATTACAGGCGAACCAGACATTCCTTTTTTTGTTGCAGTATCGATAAGAAATTTTGGTAATCCTTCATAGTCTATATCAGGCTCAGTAGCTACACTTCCTCGCTTCCATATTGGGAAAAAACCTCCTCCAGTAATGGACAATGGATATCCTAAAACAAAAATATCATCAGCGACCTCAAGTTCAAAATCATCATTATAGGAAATGTCATTTACTGGTTTAATTATTCCAATAAAATTTTCAGGAAATTCAAGTTCAATTGCAACAACATCTATTTTTTCCTTATGAACGGGATGAACATACCAATCTGCTTTATTATCGTCGTATAAATTTATGGTGAAATTTTCCCATTTTAATGGTTTATCATTTATCAGCATAGTTAAGGTCATTACATCTGGAATTCCACCATGACTTGCTAAATTTACTTTTGTCAGAGGATTTAAACCAGTTACATTATGCCAATTAGTTATTAAGTAAGATTTATTTTCAAATTTGTAGATAAATCCTGTACCTGTTGCAAGCTTTTGTTTAGTTTCATCAAAATACATCGTTAATAAAATAGGTACAAAGGAAAGATTAGCTGGATTTATTGGTTTCATATCATTGCAATTATTTTTTATCCAACTTCCGATGAATAAAAATAGATTTATATTTTATCAACCTAATTTTTGAAATAATTCATCATTCAAAATTGTTACTATATTAAAATCTTTATCAAATCCTATTTGTAATTTTTCCGAAATAATTTCTTTTTTTTCATTTTGAAAAGTTTTTTCGTCTAACCATAAAATGTCATTTGTATCTTTGAGTTGGTTTTTATATTTATCTATATTTTCAAAATTTAAGTATTTTAAATATTCTAAATATGGAGATGTGATATCAATACCGTAATCATATGATATTCTTAATACAACCTCATCTTTAAAACTTTGAAAATCTATCCATTTATTTTCTCTTAAAGTATCATAGATACTGAAAACAATACCGCAGTAGACTGAATATTTATCATGTTTTCTCGTAAGAAATGAAAATAAATCATTTTCATTTTTTGCTATATGTTTTGATAATTCACGGACAAATTCTGAAACATCTCCAATAAATACACCTGCACCTAGAAAATCACTTTGAGCTTGCCAAAAGTCATATGCTTTATCTGATACATGTTCTTTTCCTAAGAATAATTCATTAGAGGCAATAAACTTGTCGACAATTACATCCCAAGCTTTCCAATCAATATTAAAGTGTTCAATACCTGTAGGCATATCTAACTTATAATTAGGTATAAATATGTTACATTCAACCATTCCTCCAATGTAATCGTCCCAACCAGCAAACCACACAACTCTTTTTGAATTATTTTGATATGGTTGGCTAATACTTCCTATATTGTTTAATTTTATTTCCTCTAGAGAGCATTTTAAATTTTCCAAGATAGTCTTTACCTGAAATATTGTTTTTGAATAGTTTGGTTCATGTTTATACCCATTGTAACAAAGTCTAAAATCATGCAAAAAATCAATTTTATCATCACTTACGTTAAAGTTTTTAAGTTCATCAATAAGAGCGTTAAAATTTTTATTTGAAAGATTTAAAACATCTGATTTCAAAAATTTTTCTATCTCACCTCCAATAGCTTTTACAATTTCCGAATAGGTATCTTCTCTGTATGAAATACTTAAAAGAGTTTGAATCTTAATTATGGAATCTTCGACTTTGTCGATTAATGCTTCGGCTTTTGTTCTCATCTTAGGAACGTTTTGTTTTCCTGCTAATATAGAAATATTTTACTACAAAAAAATAAAGTGGTTTCTTAATTTAAAGAGTGTGTTTCATGTACTTTATTGATGAGGGCTTATGATAATTACCAAAATCGTTTATCATAAAAAATAATACGTTAACTAATTCAATTTCTTAAATTAAATAATATATTTCTACATTTATCAAATGATTAAAACTATTATTGTAGACGATGAATACAACGCAAGAGAGTTTTTAGAAAAACTCCTAAGTCGCTATTTCCCAGATAAGTTTCTAATTCTTGATAAATGTGAAAGTGTTGATGAAGCAATTGTTTCAATTGAAAAATACAATCCAGAATTAGTTTTTCTTGATGTTCAAATGCCTAATAAAAATGGCTTTCAACTTTTTAAAGAGTTAAAAAAAGTACGATTTGAAGTAATTTTTACGACTGCTCATTCAGAGTTTGCTATAGATGCTATAAAATGTAGTGCTTTAGATTATCTGCTGAAACCAATTAATTATATCGATTTGTTGGAGACAGTTAAAAAATATGATGAAAAGCAACATAAAGCATCCCAAGAAGAAAAACTAAAATTGCTTCTAGAAAATATTGACACAGGAGGCTCTGAATTTAACAGGATAGCTTTACCAACAGAAAATGGATTTGAGTTGCTTAAAACGAACGCAATACTGTATTGCGAAGCAGACAGTAACTATTGTAAAATTATTTGCTTAGATGGCAGAAATATTACCTTATCTAAAACTTTAAAATACGTTGAAGAACTTCTTCCAAGTTCAATTTTTCAAAGAATTCATAAATCATATTTAGTAAATTTGAATTATGTTATTCGATTTAATAAAACTAATGAACTCCTTGTGGAACTTAGCAACGGGGAAAGTCTTCCTGTATCTGTTAGAAAAAAAGAAGAATTTATAAATGCTATTATCCAAAAAAAATAAACTTTTATTTATACTGCTTTGTTTTGTTGAAATAGCTTTTTCTCAACAATTTCCATCAGAGAATTTCTCTACAATTGATGGATTGCCAAATAACAGTATTTATTCTATATATAAAGATAGTAGAGGAATTCTATGGGTTGGAACAGCAAATGGATTGTCAGCAATTCAAAATGGAGAAGTGAAGAATTATTATATTTCCGATGGATTAGCTCATAATAGTTGTTGGGCTATTGTTGAAGACCAAAATCATAATCTTTGGTTTGGCAGTCATGGTGGAGGTTTAAACTTCTATAATGGCAAAAAATTTGAAGTCATTAATAAGGAGAAAGGACTGATTCATGACAAAATCCGACGATTATTTATTCATAAAAATTTCCTTTATATAGGAACAGAATTTGGTATTTCTGTGCTTGATATCAATTCTAAAAAAATCATCTTCAGTAAGAAAATTGTTGGTTGCAGGAATTTATTTCAAGTCATGGATTTTGTTGAAATAAATTCTAAAATCTATTTTGGAACTTTTAATGATGGTTTTTGGCGTATTGATTTATCTGCACAAAGTATAAAATTGATAAATCATAAACAACCAGATATATTTTCAATTCATAAGAAAAATGATAGTCTTCTTATTTGTCATAGTGATGCAATTGGTAAATCCATAAGCAAAATTAAAATTACCGATTATTTAAAAAATGAAGAATCCAATACTCATTTTGGGAGTAGTGTTTTCTGGAATTTTGTAACTGATAAAAGGGGAGTGACTTATGTAGCGGGTAATGGAATTAATTTTGCTACGGGAGGGATTTATAAGGAAGTAAGTAATAAACTCGTTAATCTTAATAGAGAGTTTGGTATTGAAAGTTCTGAAGTTTGGAGTTTGTTTTATGATTCTTCAACTGACAAATTATATGTAGGGACTATAAATAAAGGACTATTTAAAATTGATTTGAAACAACAGATTAAATATTATCCTTCATCATTTTATAACAAATCAAAACTAGATGTAGTATGTCTTAGGAAGATGGGGAATAATGAGCTTATTCTACATAAGGATGGGCTACTATTTCTTAGCGGAAAAGAAATTACTACTGAAATCACAAATCAGATGTTTTATAATTTTGCCAGTAAATGGTATAAAGAAAATTCAACATTTAGATATTTTGAACACAATGTGTCTTCTGATGCAAAAGCGCTAAAAGGTATTGAGTTAAGAAGTATTCAGGTAGTGAATTCAGTTATTTGGGTCAATTCAACGATTGGATTGTTTGGAGTTAATTCTAAAGGACAAATAACGCTTTATTCTCCATATTCTGTAAGTGCTTATACTTTTTTGAATCAAAAGGCAATAATTTATCAAGTTGCTTATGGCAAGTTTTATAAATCAGAAAATTTTAGAAATAATAAAGGTTTTAAAATATACGAGTTGTCAGACGAAAATACCCCAAGGGATGCTTTCACCATTTATTCTTTATATGGTAAATATTATATAGCTTCTTCATCAGGTGGGTTGTATATCTTTCAAAACGATAAATCCATTTCTTGCGATTTAAATAAAATATGGAATGAAAAAGAACTTGTTCAGGCTAAAGTTAATGATAAAAATGAACTTGTAATTGCAAACTCTTTCGGAGATGTTTTTGTTATTGATGTTTCAAAAGGATTTAAAGTAATTAAAAAAATTAATCGAAAAGAGTTAATTGGTAATTCGATTTCATTTTTGGAATGCTACAAAGACATTTTGTTTATAGGTACAGAAAAGGGATTAAATATTTATAAAAATGGTACTATTAGATTAATCGATGAAGAACAGGGATTAATCACTAAAGCTTTTACTTCTTCAAATATTGATGGAACTATTTTGAAAATGGGAACTCAAAATGGCTATTATGAGTTTGATTTTAAAAGCTATATTATAGACGAAAATGCTTCTACAAATATTAAAGTTACAGGAATTGATATTAACTTCGAGAAGATAAATCAAAATCATTTTAAATGGTTAAAATATAATTCGGATAAAATTGAATTACCATACAATAAGAATACAATTTCAATTGCATTTGAACCTCAATCCATCACATACCCAAATAAGTTGGAATATCGTTATAAGCTATTCGGGCTAAGTAATTCTAATTGGAGTAAATGGACAAAAGATAAAAATATCAATCTTACTTATTTGCCAAATGGGAGCTATATAATTAGATTACAAATCAAAAATTTATATTCTGGTCAAATATCTTCAGATGATATTTTAAATATTGTGATTACACCTCCTTTTTGGAAAACATGGTGGTTTTTATTAAGCTGTTTTGTTATTGTTTTTATCTGCGGTTATCTAATTTATATGAATCGCATTCGTACTATAAAAAAGCAAGAGCGTGCAAAGTCTGAAATTCAAAAACGTTTAGCGGAAACTAAAATGGAAGCATTACAAAGCCAAATGAACCCTCATTTTATCTTTAACGCAATGAACTCTATCCAAAATTATATCATCGATAATAACACAGATGATGCCTTAATGTATATGGGAGAATTTTCGAAGATAATTCGTCAAACATTAAATAATTCTTCAATTCAAAAAATTGCATTATCTGACGAAATTGAATATCTAAAATCTTATGTTGCTCTTGAAAATATGAGATTTAGAAATCACATTCAGTTTGAGTTAATTATAGCTGAAGAATTAGATTTATTTGAAATTGAAATTCCTCCAATGTTAATTCAACCATTTATTGAAAATGTATTTGTCCATGCATTTGACTCTTATTCAGCAAATCCAAAATTAACTCTTTCGTTTACTAAGCAAAACAGCTTTTTGTTATGTAAAATTATGGACAATGGAAAAGGAATGCAATTAATGAATTTAAATAAACTTCACACATCAAAAGGGATTGAATTAGCGAAAGAACGTATTGCCCTATTCGATGCTCATAATTCTAATCCGATAATAATTACTTCCAATTTTAAAGAAGGAACTACAGTGGAATTACGTTTTCAAATTCTATAATTTTTTACGATTAATCATAAAATCTGTACGAGAACTAGTTGTTCAAATTTTAATATTTCTATAGAGTTAGTTTTGGATTATATTAATCTTAAAAACAATACAATGAATAATTTAAAATTACTTATGAAGATTTTTTTCTGTGCTTTCCTTATGACGCTATTTAATAGTTGTAGCAGTTCTGATGAAGATAATTCAGGGGACAATTTATTTTTGCAAATAAATGTGTCAGGAAAAAACTACACAAGTGAAGGACTTTATGCTACTGGTTTTGGTGGTCAGGAGAATTGTTTGGATAATGGGGATTTGTTTTTGCAATATGTTGGTGAAGTAGAAAATTCATCTTTATTTATTGAAGTTAGTTTTGCCCATTTTGAAAACTTAATTGACTATTCAAATACACAAAAAAACAACATTCTAAGCACTAGGGTTGTTGATACTAATAGTATCTGGGCATTTTCCACAGATGGAATTAATAGTGATTTTTGTAATTTAAACAATGATTTGAGTATTGTCTATGAAGATAAAAGTACCGATACCTATTTAAATTTAAAACCAAATACTCCAAGTACTCACAAAATAACCAAAGTTGATTTCTTGTCTGAGGATTCTGAATCTAAATTTTATATTATTGAAGGTAATTTTAACTGTACTTTCCTTAATAAGAATGTTGATGTTCCAGTTAGTGGTAATTACAGAATTAAAATCGAAGTTTTAAAATAAGAAATAGACTTTTCCGAAATTAATTGATAAACAGTAAGCCTTATAAAAACTATTCAGAGATGAATAGTTTTTTTGTTTGTTGCCAAACGTTAAATTGTTAAATCTTCACGATAACTAAGTGATAAAAATTCAGTAAGATACTTGTAATAGTTTTGAGATTTTAATCAAAGAAAGTATAAAGAATTTAATCAATTTAAATACCCAAAAAGATGGCTGTAAGAAAAAGTAAAGAAGAAACCTTTTCCGTTAAAGGTAATATTGATGAATGGATGATAAAAGGAGAAAAGGCTCTCCAAAATGGTGGATTTTCAAATGTTAAAAATAATAAGTTATTGAATCAATTAACAGCAGATTACAAAAAGTTAACTGTTGTGGGAGTGATTATAGTGACTCTTATACCTGAAGGAGATAATATCAAGATTATCGCTAAATCTAGTGCTAATGCAGATAATATCTTTGCCCTATTTACTAGTCCAACTCAAAAAATATTAGACCAATTTAAAAATAGTTTCTAATTAATAAGTACGAAAATAATAGATTATGAAAAAAGTAAGGTTACTACTAGAATTAAACATGACAATTCATGAGTTGATTGAATGGATAAAGTTAAGAGGAGAAGCTGTAGAGCTTCAGGATAGTGTTTTTGGAATCCCAAATGATAAATATATTGAGAGAGTAATAATTCTTTGGGATAATACATATTGGGTAATATATGCAATTTACGATAATTTTTTAGAAAGATGTTATTGGGAAGATATGAATGATTTTGATTCTGAAGAAACAGCTCAGATTGCTTATAATGAATTAGTACAATTAGCAGATTAAAAAAAAAACTTTGCTATGAATAAAATTTATCTATTTCTTCTTTTTATCGTTTTAGTCTCTAGTTGTGTTAAAAATAAAAACGAAAAAAATAATGTGGTACATAGAGCCGATACCAATATTAATACTGTAGATAGTCAACAAGCAAAAAGAGATTCTATTGCTTTCTTGCAAAAAGAAAAATATGAGCAATATCTCAACGGGACAGGTTTTGAAACAGTAAGCTATGGAGACCAAAATTGGACTAAATATAATTTAAATGTCAGTGTTTTTAGAAATGGAGATAGTATTCCAGAAGCAAAAACCAATGATGAATGGAAAGAAGCGGGAAGGCTTCAAAAACCTGCGTGGTGTTATTATAATGATGACTCAGAAAATGGAGGGAGAGGTTATTACGGGAAGCTATACAACTTTTGGGCAGTTATTGATGAAAGAGGGTTAGCACCTGAAGGGTTTCATATTCCAAATAATGATGAATGGGAAATTTTTTTGAAATTTTTAGGTCATGATAGGTATGACCAATTTTCAACTACAGCAGGAGAAAAACTGATTTCTGAAACTGGATTTAATGCTTTGTTAGGAGGTTATCGAGACGATTCAGGGGCATTTAATGATATTGAAAAAGATAATCATTATTGGAATCGTGCACATTGGTGGACTTCTAGTTATCGTAATAATGTAAGTCTTCAAAGTGATAATATATATCCAGAGTATGTTGAGCTAGATAACGAATATAGAACAGAGAGTCCTACTAGTTATGTTTATAATCAAAATTATGGTTTCTCAGTAAGATGTATTAAAGGGACGCAAGATACTGTTCAAGCAAAGCAACGTGCTAAAAATGAATTAGAAGCAGATTTTGCTGTTGCAAAGCGACAAGCTGAATATAACAGAAAACTAGAAGCCAAAGAAAAAGAAAAACAATCGGATGTGGCATATGCAACAGATGGAACGAAATGTAGACACTGTGGATTAGGAATTTACAGAGGAGGTGTTTGTGGTCAATGCGGAACCGTGAGTAGGGAAAGATTAAATGAGTCTCTTTCAAGTAGACCAAATTGCGAAGGCTGTAATGGAAGTGGTTATGTTAACGGTTACAATGGAGTTCGCTTATGCCAATTTTGTAAAGGTTCAGGAAAACAAACTTATTAAGAATAAATAATTTATGTTATTATGAATATAGAATATTATCACTACACACCAGAATATAGGCTGGAGGAAATTATTGAAAGTGGAGAAATTAAACTTGCAAATGCAAGTGTATATGCGCATAAAGAAAAAGCCTGTGCATGGGTTTCAACTAATCCTCATTGGGAACCCACAGCTACAAAAATGGTGTCTGACCAATTTGGAAATCTAAGATTAATGACATTCAAAGAACAATTAGAAAGATTTGGTTGTGCTAGAATCCAAGTAAAACCAATAGGGTTTACACATTGGGGAAAAATTAAACATTTAGCAAAAATGAATTTGGAGCAAGCTAAACGAATGGAATTAGCTGGAATTGAACTTGGTGGTAATCCAAAAGAATGGTTTGGAAGTTTCGAACCTATTAAAAAAGAGAATTGGATTAAAGCCGAGGTTTTTAAGAATGGAGAATGGACTGAATATGAATCATTTTTGAAAAATTGTTAGCAAAATTAATTTTAAAACTTTTACAAACTAAACAATCAAACAAATAAAATGTACAAATTATCAAATCAGGAATTTATTGAAGCAACAATAAAAATACAAACAGAGAACACACAATATCTGGTTGATATATTCAACAATTCAAAAAAAGAAAATACTGGTGCAGTTGTAACGATATATAAAACAAAAGCCCAATCAATACAATCAACAGGTTTTGATGTTGAAGTTTATTATGCGAGCGAAACAGTAAATACGCCAATTTATGAACTATTACCAAATGATTTAAAGGAACGTATAAAAAATAATTTGCCAAACTTATACATTGCACATATATACCCAGAAAATGAGTTTGTAACAGGTCATGTTATAAAAGGTGAATTTAAACGCAATTGATTTTCAATGTATTCGAATACTTTCATTTTCTGCTTTTGATTAACTTTGATTATTTTACAGAACTCTAAACAAGTTATCAGTAAGCTTGATGACACCATTACTGCATGCAAAAAATGTGCATCCTATTATGATTTATATAATATGGAATTATGTCCTAAATGTAAAACATCTTACAAAGGAATTCAGTACCCTACTTGCATACAATGTTTGCCCGAAGAAAGACGAAAAGAAATTTTGGGAATTATTGGATTCGGAAGGGAAATGAGAGAAATGCATAAGAGATTTGGGATAGACTAAATAATTGTTAAGATTTGAACAACTACATATGTATTGAAAGATTTTTTTTAAATGAATTTAGGCTTCAAATTTGTATAAAAAACTACTTAGTGATAAGTAGTTTTTTTGTAACCTCTAATTTTTCATTTAATCCAGATAATACCACTACAGAGTTTACATGAATGGCTTTAGCTTGAACACAGTAATTGATTAAAATTAATGGATTTAAAAAAATGTCATCATACTAAAAATGTATATTTTCCATAACAGTAATTTTCAAGTTTCTGTTTTTTTGCATAAAAACTGGAGCTTTTTACCTCCATTTAAATACTTCTAATTGATAAAGGAACTTTAGCTGTTCAGTCAAATCTTTGATTGTATAATCTGATTAACGCCAATTATCATACATAAGAGGACTTGATTTGCATAAAAAATAAAAGAGTCTGTAGTAAGACTCCTTAATTTAAATGATTAATTTATTGACATTTATCTATTTCCTTGTCAACATAGTGGAATAATTCGTCAGCGTAGCTGTCAGGCAAATCATTATCCTCAATGACATTTCGAACCAATTGCGGTACATATAGATATCTGCTGTTATTGACACGGCTTAGCTCACGCTGTTGGCTTGTTTCATTGTTGATGGTTTTTACATAAGAGTATCTTTTGCAGTAGTCTTGAATGATTTCTCTCTGCGCCCATGCTTTTAGTTCCTCTAAGCTTTTTGTTTTTGGATGCTCTTGTCTGTATTCATTGTTCATACGAAGACTGAACATGTAGCCCCCAAAGCAAATAAGTGCAAATACAAGAACGGCACCCCTCACGATAATTTTTAATGGATTGTTCATTTTTTTGTTTTTAGGATGTGTTAAAATTCAGGCAAACTTAGCATTAAAAATTTAATTCGGCAAATATGCCGATGATTTAAAAAGGTATTATTCGACTTTTGAATGATGTCAGAAGAATTTTTAATAAAGTTAGGTGATAACATAAATACCAGAGCCAAAGCTAAGTTCAAAACTAATTTGGAGTTTGCATCTGCATGTGAAATTGATGAAGCAAGCATCAGACGTATATTGAAAGGAAAACAGAACTTTTCGATTAAAATCTTTTTAAAAATCTGTAACGCACTAGACATTAAGATGTCAGATTTACTTTCAGAGCTGAATCTGTAATATCCAATATTTTAATCTATTTTTTTCATAATCATAATAATTCTAGAACATTCAGTCATAAGAGCGGAATCATTAATTTCTGATGTAGTATATGGTTTTACTGATGAAAGGCTAGGTTGAAGTCTATCAACTTCTCGTCCAGCTTGTTTCTTTGTGGATGCTCCAGTTGGATGGTCTGTATTTACTCTAATTTTATTAGAAAGCTCCTTTTTCGTGTTTTCATGTTTTGTCCAATTCTTTGCAAACACAATCATTTTATCCAATATCTCAATTTTTTCTTTATCTTCATCTTTAGATAAAGAATGATTATTTGAGAACGAATTAAGTTTAGCTAGTTGTGATTTTGTTGCTTTTTCAAGTGCAACATACCTAAGAGCTTCTTCAAATCCTTCAGGTTTTTTGTCTTTTAAAATATACTTATTAATGTTCTTTTTAAGTTGGTCTAATACACTTGGTGGTATTGTGATTAATTCATTTTGTTTCATGTTTCTCTTTATTATAAATATCTAAGAAAAGATGATAAGACATTTTTTTAAGTCAAAAAAAATCCAAAAAAAAATTTTTGATTTTGAATTCTTTTTCTTGGATTTTGGAAAATTTTGGTAAAAAATTAATTTCTTAAAATTCGGATGTCAAAAATGAAAAATATGTTCGCAAACCTAATCGTTGGTGTACACTTTTTAAAGACCTATTGCAAAAGTGGAGTCATGGATTCTCTGGAGAATTGATTGCTTAGCAATTTAGTTCTAGATTACGGCACCAAGGGAGAGGAGGGAACTAATAAATTTGCTTCTTGTTTGTACTCTAGTTAATTGGTAATGCTTAAAACTAGATATTATGAAAATAAAAATCAAATTGCAATTGATTTTTCATAAGCTACCATTCATGTATTTAAATTATCAATTAAAACCATCTCTTTAAATAGATGATTAGGTTTATACTCAAAAAAGCAATATTTTTTTGCACTAAAACAAAACAAATGAAAAAAAACATCAATTATTCCGAAAAGAAAGTTTATCTAACACATATTTATTATTTTTGAAATATAAAGAACAAAATTATGGTCGAACTTTTAACTAATAACACAAATGAATCCTTTAAATCAATTTGTGATTCTATCAAAGAAGGAGAAAAAATTGATTTTTACGTAATGCCAATAGAAGTTGGAAAGCATCACAATGACCCAATTCTTTTGTCATATATCGTAAATAATGAAGTTAAGTTTGTATCGGCTAAATATAATGAAAATGGTGATAATCATTCCTTTATTCCTGGGCAGAAATTTACTGCATTCAAGTATAATCAAGGAGAATTTGTTAATAAGAATATCCATAAATGGGAAAAAGCAATAAAATATAATGGGACAGAATTTTGCTATGGTCAAAAAATCATTGTGCAGGATTCTATCAAAAGAGATATAGTTATAAAATTGGGAGATGAATTTAAAAAGAATAACACTACAACTTTTAGGGTAATTATTGATGGTGCTTCGGGTGATTCTCTATATAATATTAATGAAAGTGATGATACTATTGCATGTAGAACTTTTAGAACTGACTTAAAATTTATTGATTTTTACTCTACTTTAACAAAAGCATTAGCATTAGCACATGAAGGCAAAAATGTAGTGTTTATCCTTGATTCTATATTAAGCATGGCTTATAGTTTACAAGGTGTATTTAAAAGGAGTATACCCAAAAATTACGATGCTTTAAGCTTAATTAAAAATTTATTTAGCCTTGGAGGAAGTTATAATGGAGGTACATTAACGATGATTTGTATTTATAATAGACGTGTTGGTGAACTTATTCCAAAAAACACTGTTTTGGAGGAAATAGCTGGTTCTTACAATGCTAGTATCTTTTGGTTAGATTCAGTTAATATTTTCAATCAGAATAAAATAGTATCAAATACGTTAGTAACCCCTTATGTAAAATACCCCTATGTCAAAATTTTTGGCAAAAAAATATACTATTAGAATTTATTCATTTTTTATTTTGTACCTATATTTAATAAACCTTTTACTTTTTTAACTGTATTGGCTGAAACTTTATAATCATTATCGGAAGCCAATTTTGCAATTTGCCTAAGTGAAAGAGTTGGATTGGTTTTTAAAGACTTTACCACTTTTTTATGTTTTGATAGGGTTTCCTCAGGTGAATCAGTTGTTCCTTTTACTCGCCCTTTATAAAGCCCACGAAGCTTACTTTGGGCAATCCCTTCAGCTTGCCTTTCTAAAAGCGAAGATTTTTCTAAACTCGAAAGCTCCGAGAGGATTGTTGTAATTAGATTAAAAACAGGATTGGCTTTGCCATTAATCATAGACTCTAAACCTAAATTATCTATTTTAACCACAACACCTTTATCAAAGAAGTACTGAAGTGTTTGAAGTACATTGATAGTTGACCTTCCACATCTGTCAATGGCGTGGAAGCTTACAAAATTGGCTTCACCTGCTTCTATAGCTTGAATAAGTTTTTTCCCTTCTGGTCTTTCAGCAAATGGTACAGAACCACTTATTATATCAATGTATAAAATTTCATCTGGATGAGCTTTAGCCAACTGGCGAAGGTTAGTCTGATTTTTTGTACTTTGTCTTACGTAACGTGCCTTTTTCATCTTGAATTTAATAAAGTTGTGCAATTTTAGGATATATCTTTTTGCACAGTTTTTTTAATGTATTTAATATGCTTCCATTTCATGGGGGTTGTGAAGTGTATGGCTATAATCTAATTTTGCACATGATTGGATTATCTCCCTTCAATCCAATCAATGATAGGAACCAACATATCACAATAGGCACCATCAAAAGTTTTGACTTCCTCACGATTTTTGTTGATGAATATTATTGTATAATCATCAACCCATCTCAGACAAATTTTCACCCATCCTTTATGAATTAATCCATTAACTTTAAAAGATACTCCTCCCTCAAATTCTTTAGATTCACTAATTGCACAAAAGCTATTTGCTCCCCACGTCATAAATGCTGAACGGTCAGCATGATTTATTTGTTCTATTATTGTTTTTACGATTTCCATTGTTCTTGATGAAGTTTCCATTTTGTGTTTTTTTAATGTTAGTCTAAAGCTCCAAAGCTTCTTATAAATCCTTCTGTTGAAGTCTGGTTGTAAAAGCTTTCAAATTCTATTGCTGTTACGCTTGATGTTTTAATTATTTCAGCAAGTTGTTTTATTGATTTTACTTCAATGGTTCCTTCTGGTATCCAAACTTGATTGATTCTGAAATCATTTCCTTTTTTCTCTTCTTCTAAGATTGCAAGACCAAATTCTTTTAAGGAGAAATAAGGTCTGTAACCTTTCGCATGAACTAATTGAAGAGTTAATCCTTTCAAGTTTTCCTTAATCTCTTTAATTCCATTTTTAAATTCCGTTGCTTTCATAAATAAAGTATTACTTCATTATTACACTGCAAAGTAAAGTTTTATTTTACTTAAAAACAAATTAAACTTTATTTATTTACAACAAAATAAAGTAATACTTTATTTTGATATATTTGTAAAAAGTATACAATGGAAATTTTAAGGTTAAAGGAATTAATGGCTCAAAAAGGAATGAGTCGTGAAGAATTAGCAAAAAAAGTTGGGGTCTCAATGACTACTATCAGTAACATTAATTCAGAAAAGAATTTACCAACAATTTCTTTGTTGTTGCAAATAGCAGAAGCCTTAGATGTGGATATTAGAGAAATGTTTGTACCAACAAAAGGAAGTGTTGTAACAGGCGATGAAGTGGAAGAAGCTAAAGCATTATTAGAAAAAAGTCTTTCAATATTAAAAGGGAAAATTTAAATATTATAAGTTTTAATAACCCCAATCATTATGAACTATAGGTAAATTATTAAGTTCCTCACGATGCAAACGCCACTTGGGCATGAATTTATCCATAAGCTGAATAAAGTGTTCATTATGATTTCTTTCATGAAGATGGACCAGTTCATGTACTAGAATATATTCCAAACAAATTGGTGGTTTCTTTGCTAGTTCTAAGTTTAACCAAATTTTTTTGGCATCTGTATTACAAGCTCCCCATTTGGTTTTCATATGCTTTACACCCCAGTTATTTGCAGTTACTCCAATCACTTTTTCCCACTTTTCAATTAGTGGTTCTATTTGGATTTTTAATTGTTTACGATACCATTCACGCATAACTAGAGACTTATCGTCAGTTGTTGCTCCTAGTTTTACTTTTAATTTTATTTTTTTGGTTCCTTCAATTTTTACAGAGCTGTAACCTTTATGTTCTTCAACTTCAAGTAGATATCTAATTCCCTGAAAAAACAAACTTTCTCCCGATACATAATCTCGCTTTGTTTCTCTGGCTTGTTCTTGAAAGTTTTTAACGTGCTTTTTTATCCAGCCTAATTTACTAATAGCAAAAAGACGCAAAACTTCTTCATCCGTTTTTTGGGGTACTGCCAGTCTTATCCTACCATGTGGAGGATAAACTGCCAAATGCATGTTCTTGATGTCTTTTCTAACCACATCAATTTCAATATTTGCGATATGTAATAATGTTGGACTAATACTCATTTTGTGCTTTTATGATTTCCATAATTGAAAGAGTGGTATTGGCATCTTGGATAATTTGGTTAACTGCTAACATTAATTTTTTTTCTTTAATGCCACCATCTCTCCATCCATCAAGTTTATTATCCAATATTGTTTTATGCAGTAGATTTGCAATTGCTTCATTACTCTCTAAGTTGTCATAAAGTGCTTGTTTGGCTCTTGAATTAATAGAGTCTGGATAATCAACACCTCCAGAAGGATTGGCGATTTTCTCTGATAACTCTTTGATTTTGGCAAGGTATGCTTCATATTCTATAGCTTCCTCAGTTCTTTGCTTGATTAACTCATCTAACAACTTTGACATCTTCTCAAAGTATTTTGGATTAGTCTGTGATTCCTCGTTAATTACCTTTCTAACATTATTTTCAATCGTTTCAGCTACTGACTGTCGTGATTTACTTTTGTTGTATTCAGGTTCTGGTTCACTTAGGTGAACAATCAAATCAACAAGAGTTTTGTTCTCGAAATATGAAATCTTTTTACTTGAATTAGCGTTCAGATACATATCCATTAATTGACGCATTCCTGGCTCAAAACGTTTCAAATCCAAGTAATCCCCACTGGCTTGTTTGATAGTGTCTCTTAGGTCTGAAAAGTGTTGTACTTCAGCTTTAATAGCGATTGCTTCCTTGTCTGAAAATCCTAATTTAGGCATTTCGTTGGCTACGTTTGCGTAGGCCCTAATTAATGTAACTACAGCCTTGTATAAAGCAACTCGTTTTTCTTCTGTATTCTTTAAGTCTTCCTTAAATTCTGGATTACCGCAGAAAAAACGAATGTAGTTCGGCTCATCTTTTGGGTAAACAGGTTCACACATAGCTCTCACAGTTTCTAAAGCTGTTTCAAGTCTTTCTTTACTTTCGGTCAATCTGTTTTTCAATAAACCATCGACATCACTTGAATCATAGTCATCAAAAACTTCTGAAGTATAGTCTGTTATTGATTTTTTAAGCGATTTAAACAAATCTTTGTAGTCAACAATATAACCATATTCTTTGTCTTCTGTATCCACTCGGTTTACACGGCAAATGGCTTGAAATAAGCCATGGTCTTGCATTTTCTTGTCAATGTATAGATAAGTTGCTGAAGGTGCGTCAAAACCAGTTAAAAGCTTATCAACTACTATAAGTAATTTCATTTTACTCGGTTCTTTTATGAACTTTGCTTTGGCTTCATCTTCAAAATCTTCGGTTGACTTACCATTCAACATTTTAGTGTAAATCTCATATTTGAGCAGTTTGTCAGTAAGACCTTCACCTGTTTCTTCTCCCTTAATGTCGGAATGGTGCGGTTGATAGGAAGTAATAATTGCACATTCTTTAAAACCTACATTTTGAAATAACTCATAGTACTTACAAGCTTGGTGAATGGAACTCGAAACCAACATTGCATTTCCTTCTCCTGTATTCAATCTTGGTTTTGTTTCAAAATCAAAGATGATATCAGAAACAATTTCTTCAAGTCTTGATTTTGAACCCAGTACTTTTTGCATAGTTCCCCAACGCCTTTTTAATTCAACTTTGGCCAAATCGGTCAATCCTTTTGTTTTTGCTTCAAACCAATCATCAATTTTAACTTGGTTAGTTACATATTGCTCTACATCTCTAGCTTCATATAGTAAATCTAAGACAACGCCATCTTCAACAGCTTCATCGAATTTATAAGGATTTCCAATGTATGGACCGAATATTTCAATTGACTTTTGTTTGTCCTTTTTTAATAAAGGGGTTCCAGTAAAACCTATAAATAATGCATTAGGAAGAATTAACTTCATGGCATCATGTAGCTTTCCAGATTGCGTACGATGACATTCATCAACAAAGACATAGATGTCACCTTTAGCTTCAAAATTACTTCCTAAACTTGCTTTTAATTCTTCAATATAGGATTCATAATCTCCTTCATCTGATTTCCTACCAAACTTATGAACCAAACTGCAAACAAGCATTTGCGTTTTTTCATTTAGTACTCGTATTAAGTCTCTACCGCTTTTTGTCCTGTAAATTGTTTCGTCAACTCCTGTAAACAATTTTTCTATTTGGTCATCTAGTTCTTCACGGTCCGTTATGATTAAAACTCGACTGTCTCTAACATTTTCTCTAATCCATTTTGTGAGCCAAACCATGGTTAAACTTTTACCACTTCCTTGAGTATGCCAAATGATACCACCCGTTTTTGTTCTCACGTGGGTATGGGCCGCTTTAATACCAAAGAACTGATTGGGTCTGCATAGTTTTTTTATTCCTTTATCAAAAATGACGAAATCGTAAATAAGCTCTAAAAATCTTGATTTATCAAATAACTGGCTAATATGTTTGTCTAATATGTAATCATACGATTCTATTGAATCCTCTTTCCATTTTAGATAATATTTTTCGGTTGTTTCAATGGTACCATAACGCAAACCTTGAGTATCATTACCAGCTACTAATAATTGCATTGTGGTAAAAAAGTTCTGTATGAAATCTTCTTTTTGATTGTCTAAATTTTGCCTGATTCCCTCTTCAAAACCAATTTTACTTTTCTTTAGTTCAATAACTCCAAGTGCAATACCGTTTACATAAACAGCAATGTCTGGTCGCTTGCTGTATTTTCCTTGAACCGTTACTTCTTCAGCAATGGCAAAATCATTTTGTTCTGGATTTTTCCAGTCGATTAACCAAACTGTTTCTTTTGGTTGTCCCAATTCTTCTCTAACTGTAACACCATAACGCAATAATCGATAGACTTCTTTATTTGCATCATACAAACCACTTGATAGATTCTTAGCAGTTTTAACCACTTCATCTACGGCTTTTTGAGCCAAAACTTTTGAATATCCTTTTTCTAGAAGATATTTTTCTAAAATACTTTCTTCTATTGGTTGGATACGTGTTTCATCTTGCCAATCGCCAAGGTATTGATACTTTAATTTATCTTGAAATAATTTAACGATTCTATTTTGAGAAATTCGTTCTGATTTTCCAATGTGTTGCGTATAGTTACTCATAGCTTATTATTAAAATTCTGTAGCGTATTCAAAATCAATAGTAATTGATTCTCCACCTCTTCAAATGGGATATTTAATAATTCTAAAACATTCTCCTTTAGAACAAATGGATGTTTCTCTATCAAAGTGCTTACAATGTCTTCATAAATTTCTCCCTCTGTTCTTCTTCCAAATCTTATTGTAAATGAATTTAAATCAAAGTAACAATCCATAAAATAATTAATAGTGTCATAAATCCAGTCACTTAATGCAATACAAGGACTTAAATTTCCTCTTTCACCAGTAAAATACCAAAAATAGGTAAATGGTGGCAAATTTTCATATCCAGCTTTTTTCAATTTTTTGTACCAATAAAAAGAACGTAATTCTCTTTGTTTAGATGAATTTAATGTTTTTTCTAACAATCGCACATCATTTTCATTTGACATTGTAAACAAGGCACTACCACAATGATTTAGCATTGTGGGCTCATCAAGTATTAGGTATTTCCAGTTATTAATAGCTAAACTTTCTTTTTTAGATTTGATTAATGCTTGAATTTCTTCAAGTTCACAGCTGTTACTATCAAGTAATTTTTTTAAAATTCCCCTTTTTACATCATTATCAAATAAAATTCTCCAGTTTTCATTTCTTTCTCTTGAATTGGTTATTGAGGACTTGTAAAATTTAAATCGGTTTGCACTTAACCTTTCTAGCCAAGTATTTGTTTTATCAAAAGCAAAGAATAAACATTGCAAAATATATACATCTGAAAAAACATTATTCTCGCTAAATAATAATATCAACTTGTTTAAATATGCTTCAAACGTTTTTATATCATCATTAGATAGTTTGAAAATAAAATTAACTTGTCCATAGAAATAAAAATGATTTTCTGCTTTATTTATTAATTCAGACCATTTTAATTCCTCAAGATTATATAAGATAAAATGTGTCTTTTCGCATTCTTCCTTAAGTTGAGCTTTGGTGAAAAAGCTAATCCAGTTTGTTTTTTCTTTGTCATTTTGAAGAATTTGTAAAGAGTTGTTTATATCCAAAACTTTTTCTTTGCCTAGGTTACTTATAGCTTTTATAGCTGGTATATAAGCCGTGTTATCGTCAATTCTTGAATTGTAAATTAGATTTCTACTAACCCGTAACCAGTCTTTAAATTTATCCCAATCTGGTTCTGTATAATTATTAATATTTGTTTCTTCTTTTACTTCTAGGAATTTAAGAATAGAAAAGAAAAAGGTTTTATGGTATAAATTAAGCCCGTCAAATCCTGTGAGCAATGATACTATGAAATTATTTTCTGTTTTGCTTTTAAATGTATCTGTCCAAACTTCATTGATTATATCATCTAGTTTTCTTTCTTTATCACTAGCAATTATTTCTAAAATTTTAAAAATATAATCTAAAGTAGTTTCATTAAAAATATTGTCTTTTTCATATTTTGAATTAGAGGTATAATTATTAGGCTTAAGTATTTCAATTAATTCCTTTTCTATTGTATAATTAATATCAGACTTGCGTCCAGAAGCACTTATTTTTTTTAGCAATGCCATGTTTTTAAAGAAAGCCATAAAATTAACATCAACATCAGCGACTTTATTTTTTGTTTTCCAAAAAAGGTCAAGCCAGTCTTTATCTATTTGATATTCCCATTTATACTGAGGTAATGAGTTTTTATGCTTTTTTTCTAACCATGCTCTAAAGTTTTCAAAATCGGTTAATCCTTTCCCACGGGCATTCATTTTAACGTAAAGGTCTTCATCAAACCCTTCTTCTTGGATGTCAAAATAATCAAAATCTATACAATTATTTTCAACTAAGTTTAACCATGCACTTTTATAATCAATTCCTTTATCAAGGCATTGTTTTCTAATCTCATCGAGCATGACCAACATACCAGCCACAGTTGGGTCTTTTTGCCAAGAGCTAAAATACCATGACTGATTTTTAATAGAATCAGACAGTAGTTTAATATCGGGATTGTCTTGAGGATTAAACTGCCAAATCACATTGCTATTCTCAATTATTTTTTCAATAAACTGAGTACTACTTTCTCTGGTTTTGTAATTAAAATTATTTAAAATGGATGTGTTTTGTTCTGCCATTGTACCAATATACAAATGCAGTAAAAACAAGGTAGTAAGCCTCTGTTGTCCATCAAAAGGAATTAACAACTTGTCGGTACTACTTGCGGTTGGTTTTGGTGCTACTTTGCTTTCAAAATCGACCCCTGTATCTTTACTGTATTGTTTTAATACTTGGAGCATTTGTTCGAGACTCTGCTTATTTTTATTGAAATTGGCTTGATTTGTTCTGTCAACTGACTGTCCAAAAACAAAATCTAAATTTAATGTTTTGCCTGAATGTAATGCATCTAGTAAATCGGATACAATATTTTTTCTAATTGTATCGACTCTATCATTTATTCTACCTTGCGCATAATCTCTTTGAATTTCTGGTATTTCAATCCTGTCCTGAATTATTATCCAAAATGTTTCTGCCATAACTAAATATTGTTTTTAGGTAAGAATTCCTCAAGTAACTTTTCAATATCTTTAGTATAATCTTCTGCATCTTGAGTAGACCAAAAACTCACTTTTATCTTTTTATCGTCTCCTGTAGTGGTAGTCTTCTTTAAAAAATTATTTATAGTTGCCAACGGAATATAAGCACCGTTTTGGTTATTAGATGCATCTAAAATTAAACTACGCTTTTTTAGAAAACTCTTGTTTCCTATTTTACTGTTGGTTATTCTATCTAGTAATGCTTGGTTGCCTATCAGATGTAAACCTAAAGCATCACTAACGTTATCTGAAAACTCTTTTAGTTGGTTTGATAATTCGGTGGGTAGTGTAATACCTTTTAAGTTTTCTAATTTTCGTTTTAATTGTGCTATTTTAGTATTGTTTTCGCTATTTACATCTTCCTCTTTTAAACGTTCTTCATAATCATTTAACCACTCTTCGGCATCTTCTTTAGATTTTAATAATTGTGGATTTTGAGGATGAATATGCTCTATGCTCCATTGAGTCTCTGTGTCTTGATATAAATCAAACGGGAAACGTTGATTTGGAAATGTGCTTTCTGTAAGTTTAATATTATACAGTAACAAGGTGTTTTTACATTCTAAATAAGAGGTGTCATAACGTAAGTTATTTAAAGCATAACGCTTATACGTTTTGTTATCTTTGGTTTTCTCTTGAGCGAAATTATCTTTAATAGAATTAAAAAAAATATCTTTTATTTCTAATTTCGTTTTACCTTCTGTTTGTTCTATGATGTCTTCTAAAGTCATAAAATTAGCATTGATGATAAAACCGATTAAATGATAATTTTCGACATCTTCATACCATTCTTTTAGACGTTGATAAATTTGTTTTATTTTTTTCCAATCTAAATTTACTCCTCCTTTGTCTTTTCCTTTG
>Ga0247805_1000270_pt1 | contig 29762 bp, 29 predicted proteins | sample UWRJL044104R1_FD_180930 | JGI IMG/M metagenome (GOLD analysis project Ga0247805, IMG submission 180930) | Plant litter microbial communities from Arlington Agricultural Research Station in Wisconsin, United States - UWRJ-L044-104R-1 | ecosystem: Environmental > Terrestrial > Plant litter >... | reverse complement strand
AACCCGGAAGCTAAGACTCTCTGCGCCGATGGTACTGCAAGGGGGACCTTGTGGGAGAGTAGGACACCGCCGGACTTAACTTAGAAAATGGCCACCCAGCAATGGGTGGCCATTTTTGTTTAAACTCGCGAATGCTGAAGGGTAACGCCCGTGATCTTCAACCGAAAGCGCGCCACCGATCCCACCCCGCTCGACGGGGTAGACCTGGTTCTGGCCGACCTTGATGGCGTCGTCTACCGCGGTGCTGAGGCCATCCCTTACGCGGTCGAGAGCATCAATACCGCGACGGCATCGGTGCGGGTCGGCTACATCACAAACAATGCGTCGCGCACGGCCGCATCGGTAGCCGAGCACCTCACAAGCCTCGGATTGGATGTCGCGGCCGACGAAGTCGTCACGAGCCCCCAAGCGGGGATGCGTGTGCTCAAGGGCCTCATTCCTGACGGTTCGACGGTGCTTGTCGTTGGTGGCGAAGGGATCACCCACGAGCTCGAGAAGAGTGGCTACGTCGTAACCCGATCTGCTCTCGACAAGCCGGCAGCTGTCATCCAAGGATTCTCACCCGACGTCGGATGGGTGCACCTCGCAGAGGCCGCCTTCGCCCTGCACGCCGTCGAGGGTGAACCCGAGGTGCCGTGGGTGGCAACGAACACCGACTGGACGATCCCTGTGGCGCGAGGCATCGCGCCCGGCAATGGCACCCTCGTGTCGGCCGTTCACACGGCAATTGGGCGACTGCCGATCGTAGCTGGCAAGCCCGAAGTGCCCATGTTCGATGTTGCGCGCGAAAGGTTTGCCTCGCAGCACGCGCTCGTTATCGGCGATCGTCTCGACACCGACATTCTTGGCGCCAATCGTGCCGGCATCGATTCAGTTCTTGTGCTCACCGGTATCGACCAGGCGAAGCAGGTACTCGCCGCTGTCGTCGACCAGCGGCCCACATTCATTCTCGATGACCTGCGACAGCTGCTCGAGCCCTACCCGCCGACGGTTGAGACGCAGCGCGGCTCGAGCGTTGTTACGACGGTTGGTGACTGCGTGGTTGTGCGCACGGCTGAGACGCTCGTCGTCGAGCAGCAGGGGAGTGCAATCAATCGGCTGCGCGCCGGCGCTGCGGCGATCTGGGGCTCCGGTTCGGCAATCTACGGGCTGCGCGTGCCGCCCGAGCTATATTCTTGACACCATGAGCGATTCCGACGACGCAACACTGGCCAACGATGAGCTGGTTTCGCGCCTGCGCCTCATCGAAGACCAGCCTCTTGCGGAGCGAGCTGGGTCTTTCGCGCACGTTCACGACGAGCTGCAGGCGTCGCTCGAGCGTGGCGACGCGCACTCGCGCAACGGCTGAGCGCGACATCCACCCCGCCTGAGCAGCGTGCGCGCCAATACGGCTCAGGCGCGCCAGGGCGCCGTAGCGCGCAAGTGACGGAGTAGCGCGCCCGCGCACACAGGACAACGAGAAACGGCCCCGGGGAGAACCCCGGGGCCGTTCTACGTTTGAGGCGGTTAGGCCGCGTCCTCGCCGAGCGTACCGAGGTACAGCGAGATGACGGCGGGGTCGTTCATGAGGTCGCGTCCGGCGCCGGTGTAGGCGTCCTTACCCTGGTCAAGAACGTAGCCGCGGTCGCAGATCTGGAGGCAGCGACGTGCGTTCTGCTCGACCATGATCGTTGTGACGCCGGCCTTGTTGATGTCGGAGACGCGGATGAACGCTTCGTCCTGACGAACCGGTGACAGGCCCGCGGAGGGCTCGTCGAGCAGGAGAACCTGCGGGTCCATCATGAGTGCACGGCTCATGGCAACCATCTGGCGCTCACCACCGGAGAGCGAACCAGCGCGCTGCTTGAGTCGCTTGCCGAGCTCGGCGAAGATGCCCGTGACGAACTCGAGGCGCTCTTCGTAGATCTTCGGGTTCTGGTAGAGGCCCATCTGCAGGTTCTCTTCGATCGACAACGACGGGAACACGTTGTTGTTCTGCGGCACAAACCCGACGCCCTTGGCGACGAGCTTGTTGGCAGCGAGTCCGGTGATGTCGTCGCCGTTGAGCAGGATGCTTCCATCGCGTACCTTGACCTGGCCGAAGATCGCCTTGAGGAGCGTCGACTTGCCGGCACCGTTCGGGCCGATGATGCCGATGAGCTCGCCCTTGGCGGCCGTCAGGGACGCACCGTTGAGGATGTTGATCCCGGGCAGATAGCCGGCCGTGAGATTCTTCACCTCAACGACGAGGGGTGTCTTGGTGTCGCTCAATTGTCGACCTCTTTCTTGGCAGCGCGCTTCGTGGTCTTCTTGGGGGCGGGCTCGACCGCGTCGGCCTCAGCTTCGCCAGCCTCGATGATCTCGGTAGCCGTGATTGTCGGAGCCGCAGCATTCGGGTCGACGTAGCGACCCGTGACAACGCCGAGGTCGGTGTCGATGTGCGCACCGAGGTAGGCGTCGATGACCGCGGGGTCCTTCATCACGATGTCCGGCGGGCCCTCGGCAACGACGCGACCCTCGGCCATAACAACAACCCAGTCAGCGATGTGGCTGACCATTGCCATGTCGTGCTCAACGAACAGCACGGTCATGCCCTGGGTCTTGAGGTCGAGGATGTGATCGAGAAGCGACTGGGTGAGCGCCGGGTTGACGCCTGCCATCGGCTCGTCGAGCATGACCAACGCGGGCTCGCTCATCAGCGCACGCGCCATTTCGAGCAGCTTGCGCTGTCCACCGGAGAGTGATGCAGCGTAGTCGTCGGCCTTGGCGTCGAGCTTGAACTTGACGAGAAGGTCGCGAGCGCGCTGTTCGAGTGCGTCATCCTGCTTGCGCCAGAGGAACGGAAGAACGCTGCGGAACAGCCCCTCACCGATCTGGTTCTTGGCGCCGAGCTTCATGTTGTCGAGCACCGTCAGAAGGCCGAGGGCCTTCGTGAGCTGGAACGTACGAACCTGGCCCATACGCGCGACCTTGAACGCCGGAACGTTGGAGAGCGACTTGCCGTCGAAGCTCCAGTCACCGGTGTTCGGCTTGTCGAAGCCCGTGAGCAGGTTGAACAGTGTTGTCTTACCTGCACCGTTCGGCCCGATGAGCGCCGTGATGGCGTTGCGCGGGATCTCGAGGTGCTCGACATCAACAGCCTTCAAACCACCGAAGGTGCGGGTGATGTTGTTGGCGATGATGATCGGGTCGACCTTTGCAACACCGGGAACGATGTCGCCCGTGTGCAGCCCTGTGGTTTTGACCGGCTTGCCTGCCGTAGGGAGCGCGTTACTTGACAAAGGTCAGCTCCTTCTTGTTTCCGAAGATGCCCTGAGGCCTGAAGATCACGATGAGCATAAGAGCCACACCGACGAGGATGTACCGCAGCACACCCGCCTGAATCGTCGTCATAAACGGCAGTGCGCCGACCTGGACGAGAGCGGGGAGAACGTTCGAGAGGAACGCCATGATCACCCAGAAGATGATCGAGCCGACGATGGGTCCGAAGACGGTCGCAGCTCCACCCAGCAACAGGATTGTGTAGAGGAAGAACGTAAGACTCGTTACGTAGACGCTAGGCACCACCGCCGAGGGCAGCGCCATCACAACACCGCCGAGGGCACCGAAGATGCCACCGATGATGAGGGACTGCATCTTGTAAGCGAAGACGTTCTTGCCGAGGGCGCGAACCGCGTCCTCGTCTTCACGGATTCCCTTGATAACGCGGCCCCAGGGGCTGCGCATCAGGGCCCAGACGATGAGCGCTGCGACAACAACGAGCAGGATACCGAAGAGGCGCACCCACCACTGGTTGGCGTTGTAGACCCACGGGCCGAAGCCCACACTGCCCTCGAACGTAAACGGGTTGGCCGCGCGGAAGCCCGCGTGGTAGTTGCCGAGTCCGTCAGCCGAGTTGGTGTACTCGTCGAATGCCTGCGTTGTGAAGAGCAGTCGAACGATTTCGGCCGCCGCGATCGTCACGATGGCGAGGTAGTCGGCGCGAAGTCGCAGCGTCGGTATACCGAGCAGGAACGCGAAGACCACCGAGCCGAGGATTCCGACGATGATTCCGACCCACCACGGCAGGTCGAAGCTCAGGATCGAGATGGCGTAGCCGTACGCGCCGATTGCCATAAAGCCGGCCTGACCGAAGTTCAGGAGACCCGTGTAACCGAAGTGAATGGCGAGGCCGAGCGCAGCGAGTGCGTAGGCGATGGTCTCGGGGCTGATGAGCCACGCGGCCGTATTAGAGAGGATTGTTCCCCAGTCCATGCTGTGCCTAACCTATTCTCTCGCGGCGGCCCAGGATGCCCTGAGGACGCACCAGCAACACGAGGATGAGAACGACGAGCGCTCCCACGTATTTGAGGTCGGAGGGAATCCAGAGTGTGGATACCTCGACCAGGAGTCCGACGACGATCGAGCCGATGAGGGCACCGAACGCTGTTCCGAGTCCACCGAGTGTGATCGCGGCGAAGATGAGGAGAAGGATGCTCGCACCCATGTCCCACTTGATGCCGGGGCGGAAGTACGCCCACAGGATTCCGGAGAGACCCGCGAGAGCCGCTCCCAAAATCCAGACGATTCGGATGACGCGGTCAACATCGATTCCGCTGGCCGAAGCAAGCGACGCGTTGTCTGAGATGGCGCGCGTTGCCTTACCGATGCGTGTGCGCAGCAGCCAGAACGCAACGGCCAGCAGCACGAGGATGCTGACGCCCATGCTGAGCAGGTCGGTCAGGGTGAGCTTGACCGAGCCGAACAGCTCGAGGTTGTCGGGAGTTGAGCCGGGCAGCTGGTACGTGCCACCACCGATGAAGTACTGGAAGACGTAGCGCAGCGCGAGCGAGAGCCCGATGCTGACGATCATCAGCTGCACAATGCCCACGCCTTTTCGGCGCAGGGGTCTCCAAAGCGCCGCATCCAGCGCCCAGCCGAAGCCGGCACTCAATATCAGCGCGATGGGGATCGCAACGTAGAGCGGCAGCGGAAGGAAGACGCTGAACACGAGCGCCATGATGGCGCCGAAGGTCACCATTTCCGCGTGCGCGAAGTTCGAGAGGCCGGTTGTGCCGAAGACAAGCGATGCGCCGATAGCGGCGAGCGCGAGCATCAGCCCGAAGTTGATTCCGTTGATAAAGCGCTCAACGAACTGGTCAAAAATGCTGACCGTGACGCGAACACCTTCTCCGAGGAAGAAGTTGACGGCTGCGCTGTTGGTGAGACCGAACTCGGCTTCACGCGTCGCCTGGCCTTCAACAACGATGACTCCCGCGGGAAGCGTCGACTCGTCGAGGGTGACGTCGTACTTTTCCTTTTCAGGAACGCCGATCTTCCACTTGCCCTCGGCGTCAGTAACGACTTCGGCGTTGTATCCGCCACCGGACACCTTGATGAGCACATCCTCAAGGGGATCCCCGTCATATTTGACGTTGCCGGCGAAGTAGTAGTCGTACTCGTCCGTGCCGATCTCGTCAGCTGAAGCTGCGCCCACCGATCCGAACGCGGTGAGAGCTACTGCTGCCGCAATTAGGGACAGCAACAGGCGTGACCTGCGCTGGCGTGTCTTCTGAGCGACTTCCACGAAACCTCCAAGACGCGACCAGCCGAGATCTGCTATCTCGCGGGTTCTGGCGCAACGTCGTCGTTGACGATACAAGTGATTTGTTGCCTCCGTGTTTCCACCACGGCACAAATCTGTTCCGCTTATTATCTATCGCGGAATACCTGCGGGCATAACGGGTTAATATTGGGTACCGGGGTCACCGTCGCATCCGGGCATTTTTTACACCTGCAGCTTCGCACCCAAGGGGATTTATGGACCAGCCCGACCCGTTCGGCTTCATCGGACTTACCTACGACGACGTTATGCTCCTGCCCGGGCACACGGACGTTATCCCGAGCGAGGCAGACACAGCGACCCGGCTCACGAAGCGCATCACAGTCGCATCCCCTCTTCTCTCGGCGGCGATGGACACCGTTACCGAGTCGCGGATGGCAATCGCCATGGCGCGCAACGGCGGAATCGGCGTGCTGCACCGCAACCTGTCGATCGAAGACCAGGCCGCGCACGTTGACAAGGTCAAGCGCTCAGAGTCCGGCATGATCACCAACCCCGTGACAACAACCCCCGACGCGACAGTCGCCGAGGTTGACGCACTGTGCGGCCAGTTCCGTGTTTCCGGCCTCCCGGTCGTTGAAGCCGACGGTCGCCTCGTTGGCATCATCACGAACCGCGACATGCGCTTCGTCTCCGACTTCGAAAAGCACACGACTCTAGTGCGCGACGTTATGACAACGAAGGGGCTCATCACCGCTCCAGTCGGCGTTGGCTCGGATGTCGCGATTGCGCTATTTGCCCAGCACAAGATCGAGAAGCTGCCGCTCGTTGACAACGATGGCATCCTGCGTGGTCTCATCACTGTCAAGGACTTCGACAAGAGCGAGAAGTACCCGAACGCAACCAAGGACGACGAGGGCCGCCTGCGCGTTGCCGCGGCCATCGGTTTCTTCGGTGACGCCTGGGACCGCGCCGTCGCCCTCAACGAGGCCGGCGTCGATGTGATCGTCGTCGACACGGCCAACGGTGACTCGGCCGGTGTGCTCGACATGATCAGCCGGATGAAGAGCGACGCATCGTTCGCTCACATCGATGTCATCGGCGGCAACGTCGCGACGCGCTCCGGTGCACAGTCGCTCATCGACGCTGGCGCCGACGCCATCAAGGTGGGCGTCGGACCGGGCTCGATCTGCACGACTCGCGTTGTCGCGGGCGTTGGTGTTCCGCAGGTCACCGCCGTGTACGAGGCCTCACTCGCAGCACGCGAGGTGGGTGTGCCGGTGATCGCCGATGGCGGACTCCAGTACTCCGGTGACATCGCCAAGGCTCTCGTCGCTGGCGCCGACACCGTGATGCTCGGCTCGCTCCTCGCCGGTTGTGACGAAAGCCCGGGAGACCTCGTGTTCGTCAACGGCAAGCAGTTCAAGAACTACCGCGGCATGGGTTCGCTCGGCGCTCTCCAGACTCGCGGCAAGAAGACGAGCTACTCGCGCGACCGGTACTTCCAGGCCGATGTTCCCTCCGATGAGCAGCTCATCGCCGAGGGTATCGAAGGCCAGGTTCCTTACCGCGGACCGCTCAGCGCCGTCGCGTACCAGCTGCTCGGCGGACTTCGCCAGTCGATGTTCTACACGGGTGCTCGCACGATCACCGAGCTCAAGCACAAGGGCAAGTTCGTGCGCATCACCGCTGCGGGCCTCAAGGAGAGCCACCCGCACGACATCCAGATGACAGTGGCTGCGCCGAACTACTCGCGCTAAGCGACTTTAGGCAGCAGGCCCCTTAGGTGTGGGACCACATAAAGACCCACATGCCGCCCATCTCCTCGCGGATCTCCGCGAGGAGAGGTGGCGCCTCGGGAGAGTCGCTCTGGATGTCCCAGTCGTCGAGCTCAAGCGTGAGATTCGAAGCGATCGGATGCGCCGTGCCGACCCAGTCGCGATAGGCAACGTCTTTGCCGCAGCCCTCGCACTGTAAGACCGGGTGCGGGTCGTCATCGTCGTATTCCTCGAACCACCAGTCGAGGTCTTTCTGGGTGCCGCAGTAGGGGCAGGTTGGCCCCTCCATGTCCACCGCCTGCATGTTGAGCTTTGACTCGCCGTGAACGGTGAGCTCACCGCCGCGCCCCTCATAAACCGCTGCGGTGTCGAAGGCGCGCGGGCCGGGTTTCATCAGCGGCGTCGCCCACCCGGTGCGCACAAGCCAGTCGGCGAGGCGCTTGCCCTCGGCGGCTGCGTCGGCCTCGGTGACGTCAAACGAGAAGAGAAATACGGAATCGCTCATTCCCCGAGGGTAGGGGCCAATCGTGTGATTGCCTCAATAAGCACATCAGGTGCACAGGCGAGGTTGAGGCGCGCGAAGCCGGGAGCGCCAAAATCCTTTCCAGAAGCGAGGGCAACTCCACGCGACAGCCCGAGTGCGGCGGGGTCGTCGCCCCACTCGGCCGGAAACTCCAGCCAGGCGAGATAGCTCGCGCTCGGCCGGTGATACGTCACGCCCGGGAGCTTCTCGGAGAGCAGCGTCTCGAGCAGGGCGCTGCTGCGCTCGATGGCCGCGATTGTGGCGTCGAGCCATTCATCGCCGTGGGTGAATGCGGCAACGCTCGCGTGCAGGCCGAGGATGCTTGTGCGCCAGAGCACCTCCTCGCTCATCGTCTCGAGCAGCTCGAGCGGGCGTCCGCCGTGCGCGACCATCACCGCGCACTTCACCCCGGCGAGGTTGAAGGCCTTGCTCGCGCTTGTGACGCAGACGCCCGTTGCCCGGGCGGCATCGGACACCGACAGGTACGGCGTGAACGTCGCGGTCGAGTGCACAAGCGGCGCGTGAATCTCGTCGCTAACAACGGTGACCCCGTAGCGCAGCGCGAGGTCGGCAACCCGTGCCAGCGTCGTGTGCCCGGGCACGCGACCAAGGGGATTGTGCGGGTTGCAGAGCAGGAACGCGCGGGCGCCAGCCGCGAAGGCAGCCTCGAGCCCGGCGAGGTCGAGCTCTCCCGCTGCCAGCGGCACGTCGACGACGACCCCACCCGCCTCAACCGGCAGCTCGAAGAACGGGGGATACACCGGGGAGCAAACCACCACGGCGTCGCCGGGGGAGATCGCCTGCCGCAGCGTTTCGACGACGGCCACGCTCACGTCGGTTGTTGTGTGCACGGTGGAGGCCGCGACATCCCAGCCCCATCTTCTGTGGGCAAAGCCCGCGAACGCCTCACCGACGGGAGCGGGGGAGCCGACGTAACCGGTGTCGGAGGCGAGAATGCGGTCGATCATTGCCTGCGCGACGAACGGGGCGAGCGGGTAATCCATCTCAGCGACGAAGAGTGGGAGCACGTCGGGCGGGTAGGTCGTCCACTTCTCGCTCGTGCGCTGGCGGAGAATGCTCAGAGGGTCGGCGTGCACATCCATATCAGCCAGCTTGCAGCATCCCGAGGGGGAAGGGCTGTACCCCGGTAGGCTTGGCGGGTGAGTGATATCGAAATCGGCCGCGCCAAGCGCGCTCGCCGTGCCTACGCTTTTGACGACATCGCAATTGTGCCGAGCCGCCGTACGCGCGACCCGCACGACGTGTCGGTGAGCTGGACCATTGACGCGTACACGTTCGAGATCCCCGTGCTCGCCGCCCCGATGGACTCCGTTGTGAGCCCCGCGACGGCGATCAAGATGGGCCAGCTCGGCGGACTCGGTGTGCTCGACCTCGAAGGTCTCTGGACGCGCTACGAGAACCCCGAGCCGCTGCTCGAGGAGATCCGCACGCTCGCGCCGGCCGACGCAACTAAGCGTATGCAGCAGATCTACGCCGAGCCGATCAAGCCCTCGCTCGTTTCCGCGCGCCTCGCCGAGATTCGCGCGGCGGGCGTTCCCGTCGCCGGAGCCCTCAGCCCGCAGCGCACACAGGAGCTCTACAAGACAGTCGTCGACGCGGGTGTTGACCTCTTTGTCATCCGCGGCACAACAGTGAGCGCCGAGCATGTCTCCAAAGAGACCGCGCCGCTCAACCTCAAGGAATTCATCTACGAGCTCGACGTGCCGGTCATCGTCGGCGGCGCGGCCACCTACACGGCAGCACTGCACCTCATGCGCACGGGCGCCGCGGGTGTTCTCGTCGGCTTCGGCGGGGGTGCCGCGTCAACAACCCGCGCCTCGCTCGGCATTCACGCTCCGATGGCAACAGCGGTGGCGGATGTCGCGGGCGCACGTCGTGACTACATGGACGAGTCAGGCGGCCGCTACGTCCACGTCATCGCGGACGGCGGTCTCGGCACAAGCGGTGACATCGTCAAGGCGATCTCGATGGGTGCGGACGCCGTGATGCTCGGCTCCACTCTTGCCCGCGCGACCGACGCCCCCGGCGGCGGCTACCACTGGGGCGCAGAAGCTCACCACTCCGAGCTTCCCCGCGGCAACCGCGTTGAGGTCGGAACGCTCGCCCCGCTCGAGGAGATCCTCTTCGGACCGTCAACGTTTGCCGACGGCCAGGTCAACCTCATCGGCGCGCTGCGCCGCTCGATGGCCACGACCGGATACTCCGACCTCAAGGAGTTCCAGCGCGTCGAGGTCGTTGTCGCACCGTACAACCGCAGCTAGCCCCGAAAGGTAACCGTGACCAAGCTCAAGTCAGTCACCCGTTCGTCGAAGCTCGGACCGGAGGAGCGCTCGGCTGCGGTCACCGCGCTCCGCACGAAGGAGCTCGACATCCTTGTGGTCGGCGGCGGCATCGTCGGAACCGGCGCTGCGCTTGACGCTGTGACCCGCGGCCTCTCGGTCGGTATGGTCGAGGCGCGCGACTGGGCCTCCGGCACCTCGAGCCGGTCGTCGAAGCTTGTGCACGGCGGCATCCGTTACCTCGAACAGCTCGACTTCCGCCTCGTGCGCGAGGCGCTCATCGAACGCGGACTCCTGCTGCAGCGCATCGCGCCGCACCTCGTCAAGCCGGTCAAGTTTCTCTACCCGCTGACCAAACCGATCATCGAGCGCGTCTACATCGGAGCGGGCATGCTCCTGTACGACCTCTTCTCCTACACGGGAGGTCGCCCGCCCGGGGTTCCCCACCACCGGCACCTGTCGAAGCGCCAGATGTTGCGTGCGGCTCCGAGCCTTGCAAATGACGCCTTCGTCGGCGGTCTCACCTATTACGACGCCCAGGTCGACGACGCTCGTTACGTTGCGGCACTCGCCCGTACCTCGTCGTTCTATGGTGCGCACGTTGCATCCAGAGTTCGCGTTGAAGGTTTTATCAAGGTCGGGCAGCGCGTTGTCGGCGTCAACGCGCACGACCTCGAAACGGGCGAGCGGTTCGAGATTCGCGCGCGCCAGGTCGTCAACGCCACGGGCGTCTGGACCGACGACACGCAGGCCATGGTCGGCGAACGCGGGCAGTTCAAGGTGCGCGCCTCGAAGGGTGTGCACCTCGTTGTGCCGCGCGACCGCTTTCAGTCGAAGCTCGGGCTCCTGCTGCGCACCGAGAAGAGTGTGCTGTTTGTTATTCCGTGGGGCAGGCACTGGCTCATCGGCACAACCGACACCGACTGGAACCTCGACAAGGCGCACCCCGCAGCGACCGCCGCGGACATCGACTACATCCTCGCGCACGTGAACAAGGTGCTCGCGGTTCCGCTCACCCGCGATGACGTCGAGGGTGTGTACGCAGGTCTTCGCCCGCTGCTCTCCGGGGAATCGGACGAGACCTCGAAGCTCAGCCGCGAACACATCGTCGCGCACACCGTGCCCGGCCTCGTCGTCGTGGCCGGCGGCAAGTGGACCACGTACCGGATCATGGCAAAGGACGCGATCGACGAGGCGGCAGCCGCACTCGACGGCAAGGTTCCCGCGTCCGCAACTGACGACATCGCGCTGCTCGGCGCCGAGGGATACCACGCGGCGTGGAACAAGCGCTCGAAGATCGCCCGGGCCTTCGGTGTGCACAAGGTGCGCATCGAGCACTTACTCAACCGCTACGGCGTGATGACTGACGAGTTGCTCGACCTGATTCGTGAACGGCCGTCGTTGCTCGAGCCGCTGCCCGGCGCCGACGACTACATCGGCGCCGAAATTGTCTACGCGGCAACACACGAGGGTGCTCTGCACCTCGAAGACGTTCTCGCCCGTCGCACCCGCATCTCGATCGAGGCGTGGGACCGCGGTGTCTCCGCGGCACCCGTCGCTGCAGCACTGATGGGTGAGGCACTCGGTTGGGACGCCGCCCGCATCGAGCGCGAGGTCAACCACTACCTCAAGCGGGTCGCCGCCGAGATCGAGAGCCAGGAGCAGCCCGACGACGAGTCGGCGGATCGTGTGCGTCTCGAGGCACCCGACATCGTGACGTCGGCGTAGCGCGCCGCGGGCTAACGCCCGGCCCCGCATCGCGCCCGGCTCCGAGTCGTGACATCCACTGAATGATCGCTTTTCGGACAGATGAGCGGGAACTTTTGCCCTCATTTGTCCGAAAAGCGGTCGTGGGGGTCTAGGCACGCGACGGATGAGCCCGCGAGGGCGCTACCAACCCGTGGGGGCGCAAGAACTCAGCAAGCACCCGCCGGTTTTCTACTTTCGGCCAGTCGAGGCGGACGAAGTCGCGGCTGACTCGTCGAAGCCGGTCTTCGCGACGCTTTTCGTCCATCAGGATCTGCTTGAGCGTCATGTCACGCTGATAGAGGCGCAACTCGCCGTACTTCGACAAGCCGTCGAATTCGCCGATGAGACCCAGATCGGGCCAATAGAAGTCGACAGTTCCTATGAAGCCCCTTTCGTCGTAGAAGTCGACCTGCAATTCGGGAGCAGGAAGGCGGAGCGCGAAAAACTGAACGCGGCTGAATGACTCGCCAGCTGACCCGGACAGGCCATTGGCAAACTCGATTGCCTGCTTGGCTCGAACCGCACCGGGGTACGGCAGCAACTGCTCAAGTAGCGCGACTATTTCATCGACCGTGACGAACGATGCAGGCATAACGAACCGGGGATCGCCCGCTCGCAGAGTACGAAGCCCGTCATCGAGCATGACCACCGCCCGCGCGAAACTAGTGCTGCAGCTCATGTCAACCAGAGTGCGAGCGAGAGACGTGACGGTGACTCCGTCAATCACGACCGGGTTCGGGTCGAGCCCCAATCCGTGTCGGCGAAGTGCGACTCGAGATGTTCCACCGAGGGCGGGCGGCGTCAGTTCGTGTGCGACGTTCGGCCACGGTCCAAGGCTGGGCAGTCGCCACAACGCTGCGGCGCTGTCGTGCGAGAACTGGGCCGTGGGCGAGCGGCGTAGCGCTATGGCTCGAACCCTGGTTCGGTATCGCTCATCGGGTTTCATGGCGTTCCACTCGCGCGTTGGGACGAATACACCTGTCCCAACGCGGACGACTGACCCAGCGGCCTTGCTGCGTCGAAGGGTGCGATCGGAACTCAGAAGTTGAGCTTCTCGGGACGTGTAGAACGTGGTGGGCGACATTGTGCGATCGTGCGTGATGTTCCGAGGCCGTCGCGACCGCGACATCCAATCTGTGGAGAGTTGTGGACGTTCGCAAAAGGGGGAGGAGGAGACACCGGCCATCACGAGCGGAAAACGGACAGATGAGGCAAAATATTTCGCCTCATCTGTCCGAAAAACGGTCATTGGTCGGGCGAGACGGGTCAGCGCCGCGGGAGCGCGCCGCGGGCGCTTCAGGCCGCTCCGCCTCGGGCGAACCCGACGGCGCGACGCTGGGGCGCTCGGTAGACTGAACTTATGGTCGACGTACGCAGAGTGAAGCTTCCCGGAGTCGGTGTACTGCACACCTTCGTAACCGATGACGGTGGCAAGGTGGGCGTTATTACTCACCGCTCCGGCCACAGCGACCTCATCTCGTTCGCGGACTCCGAAGACGGCTCCGACTCGAGCAAGGTCAGCCTGCGACTCGACGAAGACGAGGCGCACACGCTTGCCGAACTCCTCGGTGGCACGCGCATCACGGAGTCGCTGTCGAAGCTCGACGCGATCCCCGGCCTCAGCATCGACTGGTTCACCGTCGACTACGAGGACCACATAGCGGGCCAGGAGCTCGGCAACCTCGCGAGCCGCGGCGTTGTTGGTCTCACGGTTGTCGCAGTTGTGCGCGGGGAGTCCGCCAACCCGGCGCCCGCCGATGACTTCAAGGTTTTTCCCGGAGACACGCTTGTTGTCGCCGGCTCGCCCGAGAAGGTAGCGAAGGCTTTCGCCTTCTATCGCACGGGTGAGATGAAGTCCAAGACGTCCGTCGACGCGCCGCCCGGGGGCTAGCGTGCACCTCGGCGAAGAACTCCTGACACTGGGCGTCCTGTTTGTTATCGCCTACATCCTTGGCCGGGTCGGCAAGCTCATCGGCCTTCCCGCGATCCCCATCTACATGCTCGTCGGTCTCGTCGCGAGCCCGAACACCCACTTCTTTCCGCTGAGCTTTGAGAGCGCAGACGTCGAGCTGATCGCCGTCTTCGGCCTCATCCTGCTGCTGTTCAGCCTCGGCCTCGAGTTCGACCAGGACGAGTTCTACGGCAACGCCGGCTCGCTGCTGGTCTCCGGTGGCACGCGCCTCGCCATCAACATGGGCGCGGGTTTTGCCCTCGGCATCTGGATTGGCTGGGGTACCCGCGAAGCTCTCATCATCGCGGGCATGACTGCCGCGTCATCCAGCGCGATTATCACAAAGCTCATCATCGAGCTCCGACGCCTGACGAACCGCGAAACGCCGACGATCCTGGGCATCATGGTGCTCGAAGACGTCTTTATCGCGATCTATCTCGCGATCGTCGGCGTCATTTTGAGCGGATCGACGGATGTCTGGGCCATCGTAATGCAGCTGGCGATCTCATTCACGTTCCTCATCGTGATGTTCGTCGTCGCCCGTTGGGGCGGAAAATTCGTCTCGAAGCTCGTGCAAACGAAGGACGACGAGCTCTTCACGATTTTGTTCTTCGGTCTCGCCGTCGCCTTCGGTGGCATCGGCGAGCTGCTCGGGGTCTCCGACGCGATCGGTGCGTTCCTCATCGGGCTTGTGCTCGGTGCAACGAGGTTCCGCGGGCGCATCGAGCAGTTTGCGTTGCCGCTGCGCGACGTCTTTGGCGCATTCTTCTTTCTCAACTTCGGGCTTGCGCTCGACGTCTCGACGTTCGGCGAGGTCGTTGTGCCGGTCGCGGTCGCCGTCGTGATGACCCTCGTTATCAACACCGGCGGCGGCCAACTCATCGCTTGGCAGAACAAGCTGACAAAGGCCGAGGGTCTCAACGTCAGCGCGATGCTGCAGAACCGCGGCGAGTTTGCGCTGATTCTCGCGACCCTCGCCGTCGGCGCCGGCCTCGACGCGCGGCTCACGCCCTTCGCAGGTCTCTACGTGCTCTGCATGGCGATCATCGGCCCGATCATCGCCGTCAACTCGGAGAAGATCGCGGGCGTCATCTTCGCAAAGAAGAAGGTCGCAGCCAAGCCCAACCGTGAGGCCGACGAGAACATCGCGCTCGTCGAGGCCGCGCTCGCCGGACGCTCGACGGCAACCGACGACGACCTCTTCGAAGACCAGGAACCAGAACCCGTGCGCGAGATCGACCCACTCATCGAGCAGGCAATGCAGCAGTCCGACGAGCCGCACATCGAACGCAAACGCGATCCGGAGTACTAAGAAACATGTGGCAACTCGCGCGCCAGCCGCGCTGGATCGGTGTGCTCTTCGTCTGCCTCGCGGTAGCCGCGGCGTTCGCAGCCCTCGGGCAATGGCAGCTGAGCCGCGCCGTGGAGGGCGGCGAGACAATCGACCGCGCCACCGAGGCCGCCGTGCCGCTGTCGAGCATCGCCGAACCTCAGACCCCCGTCACAACCGAGCAAGCGGGACAACGTGTGACCTTCCCGGCAACGGCAGTCGAGGGTGACTACGTGGTCATCGGTGAGCGGTTCAACAAGGGTGTGGCCGGCTACTGGGTCGTGGCGCACGTGCTCGTCGGAACAGATGTGGATGCGACGACCCCGAGTCTTGCGGTAGCTCTCGGCTGGGCTCCCGATCGTGAGTCCGCGACATCCATCATTCAGAAGCTCGAGGGCGTCGACACCGAACTCACCGGCCGCTACCTCGCAACGGAACCGCCGAACGAAGACGACTTCGAGAATGGCGAGCAGAAGTCTGTCGCCGTTGGCGCGCTGATCAACCAGTGGCAGGACAACCCCGACACCGTCTACGGGGGTTACGTCGTTGCAGACGACGCGCCCGCGGGGCTCGAGACAATCGACTCCCCGAAACCCACGAGCGAGATCACGCTCAACTGGCTCAACATCTTCTACTCGATCGAGTGGGCGGTCTTCGCCGTCTTCGCGGTCTTCCTGTGGTTCCGGCTCGTCAAGGACGAGTGGGAGCGGCAGCAGGAAGACGAAGCGGGCGAACTAAACTAGGCCCATGCCCGCAACTCCCCGGCGTTCCGACGCTCCCCGCATTCGCTCGGCCCTCAAGCTCTACAAGGTCACCTCGATCATCACGGGAACCTTCCTTCTTCTCCTGTGCCTCATGATGATCCTGCGTTACGGGTTCGGTGTCGACATCGAGTTCGCCGGCCCCGCTGGCCTCCTCGCGCTCACGCCGAAGGACCTCATCACCGGCATCAACCTCTCGACCGTGATCCTCATCGTGCACGGCTGGTTCTACGTGCTCTACCTGTACAGCGACTTCCGTCTGTGGAGCCTCGCGCGCTGGGGCTTTATGCGCTTCCTCTTCGTTGCCCTTGGCGGCATCGTTCCCCTCTCCTCATTCTTCATCGAGCACCGCGTGCACGCCCAGACGCTTGCACTGCTCGACACACTCGAGACCCCCAAGCCCGCGGAGGCCAAAGCATGACAAACGAGACATCCCAGCAGCCCGTACTCGTCGTCGACTTCGGCGCGCAGTACGCGCAGCTGATCGCGCGCCGCGTGCGCGAGGCGAACGTCTATTCCGAGATCGTGCCCCACACGATCACCGCAGCGGAGGTCGCCGCGAAGAACCCCGTGGGCATTGTCCTCTCCGGCGGCCCGTCGAGCGTCTATGACGTTGGCTCGCCGACCCTCGACCCGGGAATCCTCGAACTCGGCGTCCCCACCCTCGGCATTTGCTACGGCTTCCAGGTGATGGCGCAGCAGCTCGGCGGAGAGGTCGCCAACACGGGACTCCGTGAATACGGGGCGACGGATGTCACGCTGGCGCCCGGAGCATCGACCCTGCTCGGCGACCAGCCTTCAGCCCAGACCACGTGGATGAGCCACGGCGACTCCGTCTCGAAGGCTCCCGAGGGCTTTACAGTTCTCGCGTCGAGCGCCTCGACCCCTGTTGCGGCCTTCGCGAGTGACGAGAAGCGGATGTACGGCGTGCAGTGGCACCCCGAGGTCAAGCACTCGGAGTACGGCCAGGCAGTGCTCGAGAACTTCCTGCACCGCGCTGCCGGAATCCCCGCCGACTGGAACTCCTCAAACGTCATCGACGAACAGGTCGCACGTATTCAGGAGCAGGTGGGCACCGGACGCGTCATCGTCGGGCTCTCCGGTGGAGTCGACTCCGCCGTAGCTGCGGCGATCGTGCACAAGGCAGTCGGCGACCAGCTGACCGCCATCTTCGTGGACCACGGACTTCTGCGCCAGGACGAGCGCCGCCAGGTCGAAGAGGACTACGTCGCATCCACCGGTGTTCGTTTGATCACCGTCGACGCGGTCGACCAGTTCCTCGACGCGCTCGCCGGAGTCACCGACCCTGAGACCAAGCGCAAGATCATCGGACGCGAGTTCATCCGCTCGTTCGAAGCCGCTGCCGAGGCGCTTGTGCTCGAAGCGCAGGGCGATGGCGCGACAATCGACTTCCTCGTGCAGGGAACGCTCTACCCCGACGTCGTCGAGTCGGGCGGCGGCACCGGCACTGCGAACATCAAGAGCCACCACAACGTGGGCGGCCTGCCCGAAGACCTGCAGTTCAAGCTCGTCGAGCCCCTGCGCACCCTCTTCAAAGACGAGGTGCGCGCCATCGGTCGCGAGCTCGGACTGCCGGAGGTCATCGTGTCGCGCCAGCCGTTTCCGGGGCCAGGCCTCGGGATCCGCATCGTGGGCGAGGTTACCCGTGAGCGTCTCGAGCTGCTCCGCAAGGCGGACGCGATTGCCCGCGCTGAACTGACCGCCGCCGGCCTCGACAACGAGATCTGGCAGTGCCCGGTCGTGCTGCTCGCCGACGTACGCTCGGTCGGCGTGCAGGGCGACGGCCGCACCTACGGTCACCCGATCGTGCTGCGCCCCGTCTCGTCGGAAGACGCGATGACCGCCGACTGGACGCGACTGCCGTACGACGTATTGGCGCGCATCTCCAACCGGATAACGAATGAAGTGCCCGGGGTCAACCGCGTTGTGCTCGACGTCACGTCGAAGCCGCCGGGGACGATTGAGTGGGAGTAAAGCGTTAAAAAAGGGGCCATTTCTGGCCGCTTTTAGCTTTACTCCGAGGGCCTCTGGCCCGAGGGCGGACGCCCGTCGCGACGGGCATCACTCCTCCGCTCAAACATCGATTTCTTTAGCCGGCCGAAAAGCGTGGCCGACTAAAAAAATCGAAACTCGCTCGCAGAGCGATACCCGCCGCGACGCGCTGGGTGTTGGGCGGGCCTTGGTGGTTGAGTAGGCGCGCCAGCGCCGTATCGAAACCTCCCTCGCGCAACGAGTTTGGGCAGGTCCTTTGAACCACGCCGGTTAGCCGGCTCGTTCTCGCGCGCGAAAACTTGCGCGGTCGATGTGAAAGGACACTCATGGATGACGTATTAGTTAAGCGCGTTACGGCGGTACTCAAGGAGTTCGACCTGTCGGGGATCTTCGCGGTCGCGGGCGATTTCGCTCCCGACGATGAGTACGAGCCGGAGGCACGCGATCTCGCGGCGCTCCTTGCCGTGCGCAAGGTTGTGTTCGCCGATGTTGTCGCGGTCTGGCTGAAGTGGTTCGACGACGACCTCAGTCGGGAGCCGGTCGACCGGGTGGCGCTGGTTGCGGCACTCAACGGGTCGCGCGCCGAGCGCTAACGCAGGAGAAACTGTCGATACGCCGGCTGCGGTCGCGCCTCAGCCGGCGTGTCGGCAGAAACTCCTCGATTGTGTCGCGTCAGGCGGTGATGCGACCTGCAGCGAGCACCAGGTTGCGGCGGGTGAACAGGCGCATCGCGCTCGCCGCTATGGCGTTGCTGCGGCCGACGACGACGCTCGGCACGCTGCGCCGGGCGTCCAGGGCCTTGAATGTTGCGCTGATCACTCCCGTAGCCGGCTGCAGTGTTGCCCCCGATGCGGCGGCCGGGCCGGCGACGTCAAAGAACTCGGTCTGGGTCGCGCCCGGTGCGACGGAGAGCACCCGGAGTCCGCTGTCGCGCGACTCGAACCAGAGCGCTTCGGTGAAGTTCAACACAAACGCCTTCGTCGCGGCGTAGACCGCCATCCGCGGACTCGGAAAGTACCCGGCCAGGCTCGCAACGTTGACGAGGAAGCCGGTTCCGCTCTCACGAAGCGGTTCGATAAACGTGCGGCTGATGTCGACGAGGCTTGAGACGTTGACGGTGATTTCTTCGGTCAGGCGAGCCGCGACATCCAAATGAAAAGGTCCCTGGGTTCCGAAACCGGCGTTGTTGATGACGCTCGTGATCGTGACGCCCTGGCGTTGCGCTTCGGCGAGGATCGTCGCTCCGGCACCGGGCAGGCTCAGATCGAGCGGGACGACGGTGACGGTGATCCCGTGCGCGGATTCGAGCTCGGCGGCGAGGGCGTCGAGTCGCTCTTTGCGGCGGGCGACAAGTACGAGGTTGGAGCCGCGGCGGGCGAGTTCCCGGGCGAACTCGACGCCGATGCCTGCACTCGCGCCGGTGATGAGGGTGGTCTGTGCTGCGTAGTCGATTGTCATCTCCGCACTGTACGCCATATTGGCACTTAGTGCCAGATGTGCACTCGTGTACCATCAAACCATGACTGCGACGCCCGGGCTGTGGGACCGATCCCGCCAGGCGGCGTACTCAGAGATCACGCGCACCGCGACCCGGCTGTTTCTCGAGCAAGGATTCGAAGAGACGACCATCGACCAGATCGTTGCCGAGGTCGGAGTGTCGCGACGCTCGTTCTTCCGCTATTTCGGCACAAAAGAAGACATCATTCTCGGCGGGCTCATCGCGCGCGGGGAGATCATCCTTACCGCACTCGTTGAGCGTCCCGCGAGCGAAGATCCCTTCACAGCCCTGCGCGCCGCATTCATCGCGATGCGGCAACCGCAAGACACCCTCGAGTTCTCGCTCGACCTGCACCGCATGATGGCGGGGAGTGCGTCGCTGCGGGCGAAGAGCGTCGAGAAGCACCTCGCCTGGCAGAAGCTGCTGGTGCCCGAGATCGAGCGACGGATGGGAATCGCGAACGGCGAGATCCCTGATCCACGCGCGAGTGCGATCGTTGCAACAGTTCTTGCATGTCTGGATGTCGCGACCGACGTCTGGGGCAGCCGCGGTGGCGCTGGCTCGCTCGAGGAGATCTACGACGAAGCGCTCGCCGCGGTTCGGAGCTAGCCGTGAGAGGGATAACGGTCGGGGTGCTCTTCGGGATCGTTCTCGGCGCGGGCGGTGCCTGGCTCGATACGGTCTTCGACTTCTCCTACGACCAGGTCACTGTGCGCACGCTCATTGTGGGCGGCGCGTGGTTTCTGCTCAACTCGGGAGTCGTCTGGGGCCTTCTCGCGTTCGTCGCTGGCAGGCTCGCGCAACGGGCACGCTTCGGTGCGATTGCGGGGGTGGTGAGCCTCGTCGCCGCTGTCAGCGCCTACTACCTCTACGCCACGACGCTCGGCGATCGCATTTGGGGCATCGGCCCGCTACTGCCCGCTATTTCGCGATGGATGCTGGCAGCCGTGACCCTTGGCGCACTGCTCGGGTTTCTCGGCTGGCTCTCTCGCCGCCGCGGCGCCGTCGCGTACCTCGGAATCGCGACGCCGCTTGTGCTCTCGATCGGCGCATTCGCGGTCGGGGTCAATACGTACAACGGTTCGCCGATCACCGTCGCGGCCAACGTCTTCGTCATTCTCGCGTGCGGCCTCGCCGGGGCCGTGATGGTTGCGCGCCGCCGCCGCATCCACGGCGCTGTCGTCGATGACTCTTAGTTAGCTTGACTGACTCCGCGACATCCAATCGTGTGATTTGCGACTTGCAGAAGCAGAACGCCGCCCCGATCGTGTGACCGGGGCGGCGTTGTGTGGAGAAGTGCGACTACTCGCGCGCGATTCCGATGATGCGGAGAATCTCGAGGTAGAGCCAGACGACGGTGACCATAATTCCGAAGGCTGCCTGCCAGGCGAAGATGCGCGGGGCGCCGCGCTCGACACCGGTCTTGATCGAGTCGAAGTCGAGCACAAGCGAGTAGGCGGCAAGCACAACGACAAAAACACCGATGATGATGCCCCACGGGATGCCGAAGATGAAGCTCGGTTCGCTGCGGAGTCCGAACGCGGAGTCGTTGACCCCGGTCCACATAAGCACGAGGTTGAGCAGCGAGAAGACGCCGTAACCGACCAACGCGATGAGGAAGACCTTTGTCGCACGGGCCGATGCGCGAATCTTGCCGCTTGCGAACAGTGCGAGGGTCACGCCGATGACGGCGAGGGTTCCCAGCGTGGCCTGGATCACTACGCCCGGGTAGATGACCTCGAAAATCTGCGAGATCCCGCCGACGAAGACACCCTCGACGGCCGCATAGGTAAGGATCAAGGCGCGCGAGGGCTGCTTCTTGAAGGTGTTGACGAGAGCGAGAACGAGTCCGATGATCGCGGCGGGGATCGTGAGAATCGGGATCATCCACCCGACGACGGCTCCGACGAGAAGAACGGCGAACGACACGGCGATCTTGACGACCGTGTCTTCGTAGGTCATGCGACCCGACTCATCCGGAGTAGCCGAAGGGCGACCATACATCGCGGAGAGCTCGTCGGGCGTGACGGGGCGGTTGAACTGGGAGGCCTTCGCGGCGTTTGACGTGAACGCTGCGGAGTTCGTGAATGCGGGGTTCGAGTTGGCGGCGGCCATCATGTCCTCTGCTGTGTGTGGGGCGAACTTTTCGCCCACCGTCAATTTTATCCACGTCTGCTGAGCGAATGCCGAGGCGCGATCGCGTAGCGTTTGCGTGTGAGTACCCCGCGTCGTCCCCTTGTTATCGCCCACCGCGGCGCGAGCGGATACCGCCCCGAGCACTCGCGGGCCGCGTACGAGCTCGCCTTCGCGCTCGGTGCAGACGCGGTTGAGCCCGACATCGTCGCCACGAAAGACGGCGTTCTGGTTCTGCGACACGAAAACGAGATTTCAGGCACAACGGATGTCGCGCAGCATCCACGGTTCGCATCTCGTAAAACAACCCGCACGATCGACGGTGTCTCGCACACCGGCTGGTTCACCGAAGATTTCACGTGGGCCGAGCTCTCAACGCTGCGCGTCGTCGAGCGCTTGCCGCAGGTGCGGCAGTCGAGCACAACGTTCAACGGCCGCGAGCCGATCCTGCGGCTGAGCGACCTGATGGACATCATCGACACGGCGTCGGCGCGATACGGCCGCGAGCTTGTGATGGTCGCCGAGATCAAGCACGCGAGCTACTTCGAATCGATTGGGCTGCCGCTCGACGCGCTCTTCGCTGAGGCGATCAAGCAGTGGGCGACGCCGACGAACCTCGTTGTGGAGTGTTTCGAGCAGACGGTGCTCGGCAAGATTCGTGCGCGGGGGATTCCGGGCACGTACATCTACCTCGTCGAGTCGAGCGGTTCACCCGCCGACCTCAGGGCGCAGTTTGGCAAGAAGGCACTCAGCTATGCAGCGCACCTCACCGACGCCGGGCTGGGCAAGCTCGCCAAGAGCGTCGACGGGGTGAGTTTCGACAAGCGCATGATCATCGATAAAGACGGACACGGGCTCACCGACGTCGTCGAGCGCACACACGAGGCGGGGCTTCTCGCCTTCACCTGGACCTTCCGTGCCGAGAATCGTTTTCTCGCCAAGCGTTTTCGCTCGAGCGGCGTTGCGAGTGAGTGGGGTGATTGGGCCGGCGAGTTCGACCTGCTTGTGAGCTCGGGCCTCGACGGCATTTTCTGCGACCAGCCGGACCTGGGAATAGCGGCGCTGGGGTAGCCGCGCTTCGCTCGGTCGTGTTTCGACAAGGCTCAACCACCGAGGAGCGGGCGTCGGAGGTGCCGCCTACAATTAGCAGGCCATGACCTTCGTTCTCGAACCCTTTGATCCCGCTGAACCCACGAACGGTGGCGGTGGTTTCACCGATGCCCTGCTCGACGGGCTCAACCCGGCGCAGCGCGAGGCCGTCGAGTACCGCGGGCAGGCACTGCTCATCGTCGCGGGAGCGGGTTCCGGCAAAACCAGCGTGCTGACAAAGCGCATCGCCGGCCTGCTGCAGAGCCGCGAGGCGTGGCCGAGCCAGATTCTTGCGATCACCTTTACGAACAAAGCCGCCGCCGAGATGCGCGAGCGAGTGCACGCCCTCGTCGGACAGGCGGCAGAGGGCATGTGGATCTCCACGTTCCACTCCTCCTGCGTGCGTATCCTGCGGCGCGAGGCCGAGAACTTCGGCATGAAGCAGTCGTTCACGATCTACGATTCCGGCGACACCAAGGCGCTCATCAAAAGAATCATCAAAGAATTGGATGCCGACACCCTCGGTTTTACGCCGGCAAACGTTGCGGGGCGCATCTCGAAGCTGAAAAACGAGCTCGCAGACGTCGACTCGTTCGCGCGCAACATGAACGCCAACGATCCGAAGGATGTCGCGTTCCTCGAGATCTTCGGTCGTTACGCCGCGACCCTGCGCAAGGCGAACGCCTTCGATTTCGACGACCTCATTGCTGAGACCGTGCACCTGTTCCGTGCGTTCCCGAAGATTGCGGCGCTCTACCAGCGCCGGTTCCGCCACGTACTCGTTGACGAGTACCAGGACACCAACCACGCCCAATACGCGCTCATCCGCGAGCTTGTGCGCTCGGTCAAGCCGGAGAACGTGCCGGCCGATACCAGAACGGCGCTCGAGCCGGACGGCAGCATCTCCGCGGCATCCCTCACCGTTGTCGGTGACAGCGACCAGTCGATCTACGCTTTCCGCGGCGCCGACATTCGCAACATCGTCGAGTTCGAGCGCGACTTTCCGCGCTCGAAGACGATTCTGCTCGAGCAGAACTACCGCTCGACGCAGAACATTCTCGACGCTGCCAACGCGGTCATCTCGAACAATTTCGACCGCAAAGACAAGAAGCTGTTTACGACTGTCGGGTCGGGCGAGAAGATCGTCGGTTACACGGGCTACACCGCCTACGACGAGGCGCAGTTCGTCGCCGACGAGATTCAGGTTGCTCACGATGGCGGTCTCGCGTACAGCAGCATCGCGGTGTTTGTGCGCACGAACTCGCAGACCAGAGCGCTCGAAGACATTCTGATTCGCTCGGCGATTCCGTACCGCATCCCCGGCGGCACAAAGTTCTACGATCGCGCCGAGATCAAGGACGTGATGGGCTACCTGATCCAGGTCGCCAACCCCGACGACGACCTGGCGCTACGCCGCATTATGAACGTGCCCAAGCGCGGCATCGGCCCGGCGACGGAGGCGACGCTGCAGGCCTACGCCGACCGCACGGGAACGCCCCTGCGCGACGCTCTCGGTGACGCGGCAAAGCTCGGGCTTGGTCCGAAGGTCACAACGGCCATCCTCGGTTTGGCCGAGATGCTCGACGAGGTCACGGCTCTTGGCCCGCAGGCAAAGCCCGCCGATATCCTCACCGCGCTGCTGCAGAAGTCCGGCTATGTCGAGTCCCTGCGCGCGACGCGTGATGCCCAGGACGAGGCCCGCGCCGAGAACGTCGAGGAGCTTCTCGCGCTCACAAAGGAGTACACAAAGCGCAACCAGACCGGAACCCTTATCGACTTCCTTACAGAAGTGCAGCTCGTTGCCGCGGCCGACGAACTCGATGACGAGAGCGGAACCGTCACACTCATGACTCTGCACACGGCGAAGGGCCTCGAGTACGACACAGTCTTCCTCACCGGCGTCGAGGAAGACCTGCTGCCGCACCGGATGTCTGCGAACGAGCCCGGCGGTGTCGCCGAGGAACGTCGGCTCTTCTATGTGGGCATCACTCGCGCAAAGCGCCGGCTCTACATTTCGCTCGCGATGTCCCGCGCGCAGTTCGGTGATGTCTCGGTCGCGATGCCCAGCCGATACCTGCAGGAGATCCCCGCCGACCTGATCGAATGGCGCCAGTCACCGGGCAGCGCCACGAGTCGCGACGGCTCACGCCCTCGTGCGCTCAACGCGCGACGGGATGGCTCGTCGTGGGGCGGTTCGTTCCGCGAACCCGCGGCCCTGCCGCCCGCGCCTCCCCGCGTCAAGACCGAGTGGACGAGCGCCGTCACGGGAGTTGTGCGCGACAACGGCGACCTCGCGCTCGCAGCCGGCGACCGAATCAAGCACACTGATTTCGGTGAGGGCCGTGTCTCGGCGGTCACCGGCGAGGGCGCGAAGCGTGTCGCCGAGGTGCAGTTCGACACCGCCGGGCGCAAGCGGCTGCTCATCAAAATCGCCCCGATCGAGAAGATCGAGGCGTAGACAGCACTGTCTAGCTCCCCGTTGTGGGGAGCGCTCCCACTCAGACGCGCTGCTATGTTTCGTTCCACTGGCAACGTTGCCGGGGGAGAAGGTGCAGTTATGGTCAGGGCAGACCGTAGAACTTTGGGAGCGCTCTCAGTGCTCGCAATCGTAGGAACTCTGGCACTCACCGCGTGCGGTTCAGAGGCCGATGCCGGAGCGAAGATCTCGGGCGACTACCCCGATCTCACCATCGCGCAGACGAAGTCGCCGGTTCAGTTGTTGCGCAACGACGCGGCAAGTCGCCTCCCACCCAGCACGATCGAAAGCGTCGAGGAAACCCTCGATGGCACCGTCGCGTGCCTCGAGGAAGAGGACGACCCCACCGGCATCGTTCGCTCGTGGCACTCGACCGCTCTCGTCACCGTGCAGGACGGCAGCATCTGGCGAGTCGACGATATCGTCGACAATCTGATCGAGTCGTACACCGAACAGGACTGGCTTGCCCGTTCGCTCGGCGAATCAGCCGACACGCGTTCGAGCCTACTGACGAGCAAGAAGTCGACAGCAGAGATCACCGTCACCGGTAAGCGACCCGACAAAGACCAGGTAGCGACCTCGACGGAAGAAGTCGTCGACGAGGTGACGATCGAGATTCAGGTGCACGGTCCGTGCGTGCGCACGGCTGGCGCTGACTCCGACGAGATCGCGAAGCTCGAGTCCCCGTAACCCGGGGCGCGAGAGCGGTCTGTCCCCATGTTTGGGGTCAGGTTCTATGTGACGACTGCGTTACGGGAAGCTGATCGAGCTAAACCCGCTGGTAACTTCAACGCTACTGGTGATGTCGCCGGGATGAACGAGAACTGAATTTTTCAGATGCTCGCATCCCGGCTCGCTCGATGAGAAGGTGCACAATGTCGCGGACAAAACAGGTTCGGATGGTCGCGGGATTTTTAGCGATGCTTACGGTGAGCGTTGCGCTCTCCGCGTGCACTCCCGCAGAAGCGCCCGCGGGCAAGTATCCCGACCTCACCCTCGGCGAGACGAAGTCGCCCGTGCAGCTTTTGCGCAACGAGGCAGCGGGCCGCATTCCCGAATCGGTCATCGCCGAGGTTGTGCACTCGCAGGATGTCTCCACCAACTGCATGACCGAGGAAACAGACCCCGACGGACTGATTCGCTCCTGGGATTCGAGCGTGCGCGTGACGATCAACGCGGATAACGGCGACAACGTGCAGCAGCTCGTTGACGACCTGGCAGATAGTTTTGTCGAGCAGGGATGGAAGAAGGGCACATTTGGTGTCGCATCCATCGTCGATTTGTCGAGTGACAACTCCCCGGTGTCGATTCACGTCTCAGTTTCGAAGGCTGACGCTGAGACCGGTGAGGGCGGCGCGATCCAGCTCACAGCAAGCGGTCCGTGCGTCGAAACCGACGGCGCAGAGTCCGACGAAGTCCTGAACCTCGAGAAGCGCGCGAGCGAAGAGGACTAAAGACTCGAACGGGGGGATTCGGTCGGTTGACCGTTTTGGTACGTTCGACTGTCGGATTCAAGAATTAGGGTGAAATTCATGGTCGGTGGGGACCACAAGTGGATCGCGAGCATCGCGATCTCTGTACTTTCTGTTTCTTTGCTCGCGGGGTGTGCAGCAGAGACCAGTCCAAACGTTTTGACTCTCGCGCAGACGAAGTCTCCCGTGCAGCTGCTGCGCAATGAGACTGCATCGCGCGTACCAACAACGATGATCGAAGACGTTGTTGACAGCGAAGACGTCTCTGTCGCGTGCAAGACAGTCGAGGCCGACCCGCTCGGGCTTATGCGCAAGTGGAAGTCGTCAGTTCTTATGACGATCAAGACCGGCAGTGCGTGGCGCACGCTCGACGCGGCCGACGAGGTTGTGCAGACCTACGTTGACGAGGGATGGACCTCGTCACGTGGCTTCGATTCTGCGGTCACCGTCACCGTGCTCGCGAGCGAGCGCCAGGCGACGGCCATCGAGGTTCAGGCGCGCGAGCCCGACAAGGGCGGCGACGACGGAGCAACAATTCGCGTGACAACCACGGGCCCGTGCGTTGCAACCGAGGGCGCTGACTCCGCGGAGATCCGCAAGCTCGAGAAGCGCGACGAGTAAGACACCTCCGCTCCACCAGTCGTTCACCCGCCTTGTTTAGGTTCTCTCCACGTGAGGGAATCAATGTGGGCCGTGTTCGAGTCAAAATGGGTGCGGCGAGCGAGGCCCGTGGGGGCTGGTCTCGTTCTGGTCTTTGTGTTGTCCGCGTGCGCGACAACACAGTCGGGTTCGTTGGGCGCCGAGAAGCTCGCTGACGCAACACTCGTCGAAACCAAGTCGTCGGTGCAGGTTATGCGCAACGAGGCAGCGTCTCGGGTGCCGGACATCGTCGTCAACGACGTCGCGGAGACGTCTGATGCGTCGGCGGCATGCCGTTCGACCGACATCGACCCAGACGGCTTTGCGCGCCACTGGCAGTCGAGTGCGACGATCGACCTGACGAACTCGCAGGCGGCTCGGGTTGAGACAATCGCCACCGACCTCGCCGCGTCATTCGTCGACCAGGGCTGGGCGATCGAAGAGGCCGACACCGCGAAGTTGCTCACCCAGAAGACGTCGCTCGTGCAGATGTCGATCGACTCGATTGCCAAGACAGCGACCGAGCACGCGCATATCGCCATCACCATCACCGGACCGTGTGTGCTCACCGCCGGCCCGGACTCGGAAGAAGTGCTCAAGCTCGAGGGTGCTCCGGTCGGATAGCCTGACCGGTCTCGCACGACGCTCACACCCTGAGCGGGTAGAGTGCTTGGTGGTCAAAGTCTCTCGACGTCGAACTATCTCAGCGTCGAGAATCACCGCCAATTCAGCCATCGACGCGCGATTGAGAGAGCCACGTGGATCTTTTCGAGTACCAGGCCAGGGACCTCTTCGAGTCCTACGGAGTGCCTGTGCTTGCCGGCCTAATAGCCGACACACCAGAAGAAGCAAAGGCCGCAGCTGAAAAGCTCGGCGGAACGGTCGTCGTCAAGGCGCAGGTCAAGGTCGGCGGTCGCGGCAAGGCCGGCGGCGTCAAGGTTGTTCACAACCCCGAAGACGCGTTCACAGCTGCCGAGGCCATTCTTGGTCTCGACATCAAGGGTCACGTCGTCAAGCGCGTGATGATCGCAGCCGGCGCGCGCATCGCTCAGGAGTTCTACTTCTCTGTGCTGCTCGACCGCTCGAACCGCTCGTTCCTCTCCATGACCTCGGTCGAGGGCGGCATGGAGATCGAGGAGCTCGCAGTTGAGCGCCCCGAGGCTCTCGCGCGCATCGAGATCAACGCTCTCGACGGCATCACCCTCGAGACGGCTACGGAGATCGCCACTGCCGCGAACTTCCCCGCGGAACTTGTCGGCAAGGTCGCCCCCGTCATCGTCAAGCTCTACGACGTGTTCAAGGGTGAGGACGCGACTCTCGTCGAGGTCAACCCGCTCGTGCTGACCGAAGACGGCGACGTCGTCGCCCTCGACGGCAAGGTCACGCTCGACGAGAACGCCGAGTTCCGTCACGAGAACCACGCCGAGCTCGAAGACAAGGCCGGAGCAGACCCGCTCGAGGCCAAGGCCAAGGCTGCCGGACTCAACTACGTCAAGCTCGACGGCGAGGTCGGAATCATCGGTAACGGTGCAGGCCTCGTGATGTCGACTCTCGATGTTGTGTCGTACGCGGGCGAGAAGCACGGCAACGTGCGCCCCGCGAACTTCCTCGACATTGGTGGCGGAGCATCGGCCGAGGTTATGGCCGCCGGTCTTGATGTCATCCTCAACGACCCGCAGGTGAAGAGCGTGTTCGTCAACGTCTTCGGTGGCATCACGGCGTGCGACGCTGTTGCCAACGGAATTGTCGGAGCCCTCGAGGTTCTCGGCGACACCGCCACGAAGCCGCTCGTTGTTCGCCTCGATGGAAACAACGTCGTCGAGGGTCGCCAGATTCTGGCCGACCGCAACCACCCGCTCGTGACCGTCGTCGACACCATGGACGAGGCAGCCGACAAGGCCGCCGAACTCGCCCACGCCGCAGCGTAAGGAATAGAGAAAAACATGTCGATCTTCCTTGACGAGAATTCCGTCATCATCGTGCAGGGCCTCACCGGCTCAGAGGGCACAAAGCACGCCGGCCGTATGCTCGCATCCGGCTCCAACATCGTCGGCGGTGTCAACCCGCGCAAGGCGGGAACAACCGTTTCGATCGAGGGCCACGAGCTGCCGATCTTCGGCTCCGTCGCCGACGCCATCGCATCGACCGGTGCAAACGTCTCAGTGATCTTCGTGCCGCCGGCTTTTGCCAAGGCCGCGGTCATCGAGGCGATTGACGCCGAGATCGAGCTCGCGATCGTTATCACCGAGGGCATTCCGATTCACGACTCCGCGGAGTTCTGGGCCTACGCCGTCTCGAAGGGCAACACGACCCAGATCATCGGGCCGAACTGCCCCGGCATCATCAGCCCCGGTAAGTCGAACGCGGGAATCATCCCGTCGACGATCACCGAGGCCGGCCCGATCGGCCTCGTCTCGAAGTCGGGAACCCTGACCTACCAGATGATGTTCGAGTTGCGCGACCTCGGCTTCTCGACCGCCATCGGCATCGGCGGCGACCCCATCATCGGCACAACGCATATCGACGCTC
>Ga0247805_1000269_pt1 | contig 30077 bp, 16 predicted proteins | sample UWRJL044104R1_FD_180930 | JGI IMG/M metagenome (GOLD analysis project Ga0247805, IMG submission 180930) | Plant litter microbial communities from Arlington Agricultural Research Station in Wisconsin, United States - UWRJ-L044-104R-1 | ecosystem: Environmental > Terrestrial > Plant litter >... | reverse complement strand
CGCATTTTCGCTTCTATGAGGGTTTTGTATATGACAGCGGCGTGGGTTCGTTCTTCAGGTGTCAGGCGCTCATTTCGGGAGCTCATTGCAAGGCCGTTGGCTTCGCGAAAGATCGGTCGGCCGATCACATTCACGGGCAAATGGTGCTTTTCGGCCATTTTCCTGACGATCTGAAGCTGCTGGAAATCCTTCTCCCCGAAATACGCATTTGTTGGTTTAACGATTTCGAACAGGCGCTTTACAATCGTTCCAACACCGTCAAAATGTCCAGCCCGAAATTTTCCTTCCATCTGATTTTCAAGTCCGTCGTAATCAAAACGTTGTGAAACGGTCTTTCCTTCATAAATATCGTCTACGCCTGGCGCGAAAACAATGATATCGGAATTCAATTTTTTGATTTTTTCAACATCCGCGTCAAGCGTTCGCGGGTATCTTTCAAGATCTTCGGGATTGTTGAACTGCGTCGGATTCACAAAAATACTAATGACGGTAAAGTCATTGTTCTTTAAAGACTCATCAAGCAACGACAAATGCCCGGCGTGCAAAGCGCCCATGGTTGGTACAAATCCGATCGTTCTGTTTGGAGCGGAAACAGATTTTAAATGGGCTGACAAATCGGCTTGCCTGCTGAATATAAGCATGTGCGTTTGATTAAAATACGCTGCAAACTTAAGATTTTAGTTAATAACTGCATAAATTTTTGTAATTTTGCCTGTTTTTTGTTGACAATAAGTAAAGTAAATTACAATATGGAGGATAAGAGGATATTATACGTATCATCTGAAGTTGTGCCCTATCTGGCTGAAAATGAGGTTTCTTTAATGTCTTATGATGTTCCGAAAATGATCAACGATCAAGGCGGGCAAATCAGGATATTTATGCCCAGATATGGAAATATAAATGAAAGAAGGCACCAGCTGCATGAAGTAATCAGGCTTTCGGGAATGAATTTAGTTGTCAACGATCTTGATATGCCGCTGATTATTAAAGTGGCGTCTATCCCAAAAGAGCGCATCCAGGTTTATTTTATCGATAACGATGAATATTTTAAAAGAAAAGCGACGTTTACAGACGAAGAAGGCGTTTTGTACCCGGACAACGATGAGCGTGCGATTTTCTTTGCCAAAGGCGTCGTTGAAACGGTGAAAAAACTCAATTGGGTTCCCGATATCATTCACGTTCATGGCTGGATGGCCGCGATGCTTCCGGTTTACATGAAGCATTTTTACAAAGACGAAGCGCTTTTCGCCGATACTAAAATCGTAACTTCTGTTTACGCACAATCGTTTGATGGCACATTAGACATTGAAATGATCAACAAAGTAAAGTTTGACAACGTGCCTGAAGAAGCGATCAGCTTTCTTGAAACGCCGAACTACGAAAACATCCTCAAAACGTCGATAAACCACTCTGATGCAGTGATTATCGCGTCTGAAAACCTGTCTCCAAGTTTAACAAAATTTATAGAATCATCGGGAAAACCTTTTCTACCTTTCGCCTCCAAAGACCGGTTTGCCGAGGCGTACACGAGTTTTTACAAGAATTCGGTTTTATAAATATTTATTACGTTCTAATGAAACACCAAACGTTTTTTAAACAAATAGCATTCGTTTTATTTGTGAGTTTTTTTGCATCCTGTGACGACGATTCCAATGACATTGGAACTAATATTGTAGGAGATGACAATTTTGCGGTTCAGGGACAGTCTTTTTCTGTAAAAGCGACACCGTATAACTATGGCGTAGTTGCGTCAAACAACCTTCCCATTGCGGCATTAGGAACTTATACGCATCCGGTTTTTGGAAAAACGACAGCAAATTATGCTACAGAAGTAGTGCTTGCCACGGTAAATCCTACAATTGATCGCACACTAGACCAACAAATAGATCAAGTAACATTGTCGGTTCCTTATTTTAGTACCGCTACAGGCGCAACCGATAGTGACGGAAATAACATTTACAAGCTTGATTCCATTTTTGGAAATGAGAATGCGATACTCAAATTAAAAGTTTACAGATCGAGGGTTTATATGAGTGATCCCGCGACGCCAAATTTTTACACAGACCAAAATACGCTTTTCCAAAACCCTTCAGCAGATGACTTTCTGGGAGGAAATGATGATTTTGTCTTTGATAAGTTGTATAAAGAAGAAGAAACACTTGATGAAGATACAAATGAATATGTTAAATCCAAAGTATCTCCACGAATGGTACTTAGTTTGCAACCGGATAAGTTCAAAGAGATTTTGTTTTCGGCTGCCGCACAAGGCCAACTGCTCAATAATAATGTGTTTAAGCAGTATTTCAGGGGTTTGTATTTTAATGTAGAGGAAAAAAATCCAGGCCAGTCAGTTATGGGAATGTTAAACTTTGCAGCGGGAAAGATCACAGTTAAATATTTAGAAAAAAAGATTGCTACCGATGCTCTCCCAACAGTAAAGAAAACGATTGTGCTTAATTTGACCGGAAATTCTGTAAGCCTTCTTAACAAAACGAATGCCGCGGTCATTCCTGACGAAGCCAAAAAGCTGGTTCTTGAAGGCGGTCAAGGCAAAATGGCTGTGATCGATTTGTTTCCAAATGAAAATCTGGAAACCCTTCGGGCTGAAAACATGCTAATTAATGATGCGACGCTTACTTTTCATGTTGATACGCCGACGATGGCTGGCTCCGAGAAAATGTCGCAGCGTATTTATCTGTATGATTTGACGAACAATACGGTTATTGTCGATTATACTTCAGATGTCACGACAAATGCCACCAATGTAAAACTAAACAAGGGTATTTACGGCGGGATTTTACAGGTCGTTAACAATGGGGCGGATACCCGATATACTATAAAACTCACAAATCATGTAATCAATATATTGAAAGATAGCGACAGCAGTCCATCAGATAATGTGAAATTAGGGTTGGTTGTCACTGAAAATATCAACGCAGTAAATACAAGAACATTGAAAAATGCATTTACTTTGCCAAGTGGTGAAAAGGTAGAAACGGTTCCAGCCATGTCAGTTCTTCACCCTTTTGGGACTGTCTTGTGGGGAAGTGGGGCGGATGTTCCAGAGGACAAAAGACTAAAATTTCAGATTTATTATACAAAACCTAATTAAGATAAGATTATGTGTGGAATTGTCGGATACATAGGATTTAGAGAAGCTTATCCAATTGTGATTAAAGGTCTTAAACGGCTTGAATACAGAGGGTATGACAGCGCAGGAGTGATGCTTTTTGACGGAAATGACCTTAAACTTGCCAAAACAAAAGGAAAAGTTTCTGACCTTGAGGAAAAATCCAAAGAGATTTCGCAATCGGGTACGATCGGAATGGGACATACGCGTTGGGCTACACATGGTGTGCCAAATGACATCAATTCGCATCCGCACCTTTCAAATTCCGGAAATCTGGCGATCATCCACAACGGAATCATCGAAAATTATGAGCCGCTGAAAAAAGAGTTGATCAAAAGAGGATACGTATTCAAATCGGATACAGACACTGAAGTTTTGATAAATCTGATCGAGGAAGTTAAAAAGAAAGAAAACCTCAAACTTGGAAAAGCGGTGCAAGTGGCGTTGAACCAAGTCATTGGCGCTTACGCTATTTGTGTTTTTGACAAACAAAAGCCAGACGAAATTGTTGTGGCCCGTTTAGGAAGCCCATTAGCAATTGGTGTTGGAAAAGATGAGTTTTTCATCGCTTCCGATGCGTCACCATTTATCGAATATACTTCAAATGCGATTTATTTGGAAGATGAGGAAATGGCGATTGTAAGATTGCACAAGCCCTTGAAAATCAGAAAAATAAAAGACGATACGATTGTAGATCCATACATTCAGGAATTGCAGATGAATTTGGAGCAAATCGAAAAAGGCGGGTACGAGCATTTTATGCTCAAAGAAATCTACGAGCAGCCAAATGTTATTAAAGACACGTACCGTGGAAGGCTATTGGCCAATGAAGGCATTATTAAAATGGCCGGTATCGAAGACAACCTTGAAAAATTCCTCAATGCCGACCGCATCCTGATCGTAGCCTGCGGAACTTCATGGCATGCAGGATTGGTCGCGGAATACATTATAGAAGAATTTACAAGAATTCCTGTTGAGGTTGAATATGCATCTGAATTCCGTTACAGGAATCCGATCATTAATAAGAATGACATCGTCATCGCGATCTCACAATCCGGTGAAACAGCCGATACTTTGGCCGCAATCAAATTGGCTAAGGAGAATGGCGCTTTCGTTTTCGGAGTGTGTAACGTTGTCGGATCCTCCATTTCGAGAGAAACTCATGCGGGCGCTTATACGCATGCCGGCCCGGAAATTGGCGTGGCATCGACAAAAGCATTTACAACACAAATTACGGTTTTGACGATGATCGCTTTAAGATTGGCTAAAGCCAAAGGAACGCTTTCAAATTCTGACTTCCACAGGCATTTGCAGGAACTTGAAATCATCCCGGAAAAGGTTAAAGAGGCTTTGGAGATGACCAATGAAGTTGCCAAAACGATTGCCGCTAAATTCAAAGATTCACAAAACTGCCTTTATTTGGGAAGAGGCTACAATTTTCCGGTAGCTTTGGAAGGTGCCTTAAAATTAAAAGAGATTTCATATATCCATGCCGAAGGTTATCCTGCTGCTGAAATGAAACACGGACCGATCGCTTTGATCGACGAACAAATGCCCGTTATCGTAATCGCTCCTAAACAAGGACATTATGACAAAGTCGTGAGCAATATTCAGGAAATCAAATCAAGAAGTGGAAAAATCATAGCCATCGTTACCAAAGGCGATACCCAAGTTCGTGACCTTGCCGATTATGTGATTGAGATTCCGGATACTTCAGATGCTTTGTCTCCGTTGCTGACTACCATTCCATTGCAATTGTTGTCTTACCATATTGCAGTAATGCGGGATTGTAATGTAGACCAGCCAAGAAATTTAGCCAAATCTGTTACAGTCGAGTAACTATAAAATATAGAGTTGAAAGCGGGATTTATTTCCGCTTTTTTTTGTCTTTTAAAATATTTTTACCTGCCTTTAATTTTTGAATAATATGCTATTTTATATGTATGCATAATATTTTTTATGCCTATTATATCGATATAGTTGCAAATGTTTGAAGATTTGATAAATATCGAATCGACAGTATTAAATTAAAAATTTGTTAATTGTGAAAATATTTTGGGGCCTTTTTATTAATGTGAAAAATATTTGTACATTGGCGTTATAAACCACAAAATCTAACCCAATGAAAATGTACTTATTTATTTTGTCGTTGTTTTTTTGCAGCATTATGCATGCGCAAACGACAATTACAGGTTCTGTTACCGACAGTAACAACATGCCTATTCCCGGTGCAAATGTCAAAGTATCTGGAGAGAATGCAGGAACTGTTACAGATATGGACGGAAAATTTTCTCTCACTGCTACCCGAAAACCGCCTTTCACAGTAGAGGTTTCCAGTGTAGGATTTGGGATGAAAAGAGTTGACGTTCAGTCTGAGAGCCAGAAAATAGCGGTGAAGTTAACTGACGAAGAAAATAAACTTGACGAAATCGTAGTATCAGCTTCAAGAACACCTGAAAGGGTGGTTGAGTCACCTGTTACGATTGAAAGAATGGGACTTCAGCAAATTAAAAACACCACAGCAGCCAGTTATTATGACGGACTGGAAAATCTGAAAGAAGTACATTTCAACACAAGCAGTTTGTCATTCAAATCAATCAACACCCGTGGTTTTGCAACTGTGGCCAACACCCGTTTTATGCAATTGGTTGATGGAATGGACAATTCGTCACCTGCACTAAATTTCGTTCTTGGAAACCTTATCGGCGTATCAGAACTGGATGTTGCCAATGTGGAATTGCTGCCAGGCGCCTCATCTGCGCTTTACGGAGCGAATGCGTTCAACGGGATTTTATTTATGAACAGTAAAAGTCCATTTACCAATGAAGGAATCAGTACCTATATCAAATACGGACAAACCAGACAAAATGTTGCCGGAACTAATGATTACTGGGATTTCGGAATGAGAGCAGCGAAAGCGTTCACCAAACATTTTGCAGCCAAAGCCAACTTTACTTATTTAAGAGGCACTGAATGGATTGCAGACGACAGGACCAGCATGACTGACGGCGGAATCGGGCATGGCGTAAACCAAAATTACGACGGTTTGAATCTTTATGGAGATGAAGTAACGACCTTCATTAATAATGTAGGACAAGTGAGCCGCACCGGATACCGTGAAAAAGATCTGACCGACAACAAAATCGAAAGTGTAAAAGCCGATTTCTCTTTACACTTCAAGCCTTGGGCAAACGATTTTGAAATCATCCTTCAGAGCAAGATCGGTACAGGAAATACCATTTACCAGGGAGCCAACAGATATGCACTTAACAACTTTTACATGAACCAGAATAAACTGGAAGTAAAAGGGAAAAACTTCTTTGCAAGGGTTTATATGACTACTGAAGATGCGGGAGATTCTTATGACATGCGTTTTGCAGCATGGAATATCAATGCCTTATCAAAATCTAATACAAACTGGTTTACAGATTATGCAACAGCGTTTCAGTTGTCATCAGCAATCTTAGGATTGAATGCGAATGGTGCTTCAAATTATGCGAGAACCTTTGCGGATACAAACATGTCGCCTGGGTTAAATCTAACGCCAAACACAAATCCATTGAATCCTTCTGAGCCAAGAAATGCAAGGTTTGAGCCTGGATCAACACAGTTTAACAATGCCTTGAAAACTGTTACGGCAAATCCTGATTTGACACAGGGTGCAAAATTTATCGATCATTCTGAAATCTACCATTCCGATGTGAATTACAATTTTAAAGACATGATCAAGTTTGCTGAAATCCAGCTTGGAGGGTCTGCAAGACAATATGTAATGAATTCTGAAGGAACAATCTTTACCGATTATGACGGCCCGATCAAATACAACGAATTCGGCGTATACGGCCAGTTGACTAAAAAATTCCTTGAGGATAGATTGAAATTCACTGGATCGGTACGTTTTGACAAAAGCCGCAATTTTGACGGATTTTTCTCTCCAAGAGTATCTTTCGTATATTCTGCCGGAGCAGATAAAAGACACAACTTCCGTGCGTCTTACCAAACCGGTTTCAGAAATCCTACGACTCAGGACCAGTACATCGGACTTGATTTAGGTCCATTCGCCTTGATCGGATCAGCTCCTGACAACCTTACGAGATTTACGGAAATCAGACAGAACAATGTAAACGGCGTGACAATTTCCGCACAGGGACAAGAGATTCTTGGTGCAGACCAGGTGACGCTTTCAGGGGCTAATGCTTACCAGAATTCATATACTTTAAGTTCGGTTCTGGCATTCGACGCTGCAAGAAACAGTGGACAAACCATCGCGGCATCGGCTGCTTTGCTCGAAAAAGCAACGATTGGGTTGGTAAAACCGGAACGCGTTCAGGCTTTTGAATTGGGATACCGTACGATTATAAACAATGACCTTTCAGTGGATATCAGCGGATACTATAATATTTACAATGACTTCCTAAACCAGGCAAGGGTTTATACACCTTATTATGGTGATGCCAACGATACTTCGGCAGGATCACAAGCGGTAGCTGCGATCAACAACAAGGACAGAAGGGTTTACCAGATTTACACCAATTCAAGAACGGAAGTGAAATCCAAAGGTTTCGGTGTAGGATTGTCTAAAAAAATATACAAAGATTTCGAATTGGGCGCCAATTACAACTTCGCAGAATTTGAATTCGACCAATCTAAAGATCCAAGCTTCATCGCTGGTTTCAACACGCCTAAACACCGAGTGAAAGCATCGTTAGGAAACGACAAATTGTTTAAAAACTTCGGCTTTAACTTTAACGTAAGATGGAATACGGAATATTTATGGGAATCTTCATTTGCAGATGGTATTGTTCCAGAAAACACGGTTTTAGATGCGCAGATCAATTATGCCATTCCGAAAATCAAATCCGTACTTAAAGTCGGTGCGAACAACCTCGGTGGAAAAGATTACATCCAGGTTATCGGGGCAGGACAGATTGGAAGGCTTTACTTTGTTTCGTTAACGATCAATCCTTAATTCATTCACTTAATAATAAATTATACAGAATCATGATAAAAAATTTCAAATGGCTGTTGCTGGTTTCTTTAACCTTTGCAGCATGTAATAGTGATGATGATGAAAGTCTGGTTACCGCAGACGTTCCCGTCGTAGCAGGATCAGCAGATTTTTCCAAATATGTGGCATTGGGAAATTCCCTTACCGCCGGATTTAGTGACAATGCATTGTTTATCAAGGGCCAACAAGGATCTTATACCAATATACTCGCACAGCAATTTGCGATGGTCGGCGGTGGCGAATTTAAAATTCCATTGATGAATGACAATATCGGAGGCCTGCTTTTTGGTGGTGCTGTAAACCCGGCATTCGGACCAAGACTTACGTTTAATGGTGTTGGGCCGGTTCCCGTTTCCGGAACGTCTACAACTGATGTGATATTGGGACATTTAACAGGTCCGTTCAACAATATGGGCGTTCCCGGAGCAAAAAGTTTCCACTTGTTGGCTCCAGGATATGGAAATCCGGCAGGACTTGCTGCTTCCCCTGCGACAGCTAATCCATATTTTGTGCGTTTTGCATCAAGTAGCGGAACTTCTGTATTAGCAGATGCTTTGGCACAAAGTCCAACCTTCTTTTCTTTATGGATTGGAAATAATGATGTTTTAGGATATGCGACTTCCGGAGGCGACGGATCAAACCCAATCACACCGCCAACAGGTGCGCCAGGTGTAGGTTTCGATGGGACTTACACCACTTTGGTAACCGCATTGACTACCGGAGGTGCAAAAGGTGTTGTTGCAAATATTCCTTATGTAAACACCGTGCCTTTTTTCACAACCGTTCCTGTAAATCCTTTGACGTCAAAAGTTCTTGGCGGTGGTGATACGACGGTTGGCGAAGCAACAATCGACCAGTTGAATTCATTGCTTTATGGGCCTTTGAAACAAGCCCTGACTGCTTTTGGAGCTGGTGACCGTTTGCAATTGCTGTCAAAAACTGCAGGAAATCCATTGTTGATCAAAGACGAATCGCTCACCGATTTATCGGCACAGCTTACGGCAGCTTTCACGCCGAGCTTAGGTGCGCCAACTGCTGCTTTCTACGGACAGGTCTTTGGTCAGGCCAGACAGGCAAAAAAGACGGCCGATCCTGCCACTACCGATTTCGTGTTGTTGACGACACAATCAGTAATCGGAACTGCGCCCGTGGGAATTCCGGCACCTTTGAACAAATTCGGAATTACGTACCCGCTTCAGGACAAACATGTTTTGGTTCCATCTGAAATCCTCGAATTAAAAACAGCAACCGATGCGTATAATGTTACCATCAAAGGATTGGCAGACCAAAAAGGCCTGGCGTTTGTAGATGCAAATGCGGTGTTAAGCCAGGTTTTCAACGGCGGGATTCGTTTTGGAAATTACCAGTTGACTTCGGCATTCGTAACCGGAGGCGCTTTCTCCCTTGACGGCGTTCACCCAAGTCCGAGAGGTTATGCGTTGATCGCAAATAAATTCATGGAAGCCATCAATGCCAAATACGGGTCTACGTTTAGGCCAGTCGATTTGGGATTATATCCTATACAGTATCCTGCGATATTAAATTAAAGAATAGTATTTCAGTAAAAAAGCCATCCGTTTGGGGTGGCTTTTTTGTTTTATAACACGATTTTGTCTGAATTAAATCCGATTACAAACAATACTGCAAAATTTCAATAATTTTTCATTCAAATGTTGTTGATTTTATATTTTAAAAAATTATCTTTGCACACTGAAAAAGAGGTCCTTTTTAGAATTTCTGTCAAGGCCTTTCACAAACCTAAATAGCTATTTAATAAATACATAAGCAATGTCAAAAGTAATAGGAAAAGTTGCGCAAATCATCGGTCCGGTAGTAGACGTGGTTTTCAACGGTAAGGATGTTGAACTTCCAAAAATTTATGATTCGTTAGAAATCACTAAAAAAGACGGTACTTTATTGGTGCTTGAAGTACAAACACACATCGGTGAAAACACAGTTCGTACCATTTCTATGGATTCGACAGACGGTTTGAGCAGAGGTTATGAAGTGGTTGCAACAGGAAATCCAATCAAAATGCCAATCGGTGCAGACATTTACGGACGTTTATTCAACGTTATCGGAGATGCAATCGATGGTTTGGGAGATTTGCCTAAAACAGGTGACGCCGGTGTTTCAATTCACCGCCAGGCACCAAGATTCGAAGATTTATCAACTTCATCAGAAGTTTTATTCACAGGAATCAAAGTAATTGATTTGATCGAGCCTTATTCAAAAGGAGGAAAGATCGGATTGTTCGGTGGTGCCGGTGTTGGTAAAACTGTATTGATCCAGGAGCTGATCAACAATATTGCGAAAGGACACGGTGGACTTTCCGTATTCGCAGGAGTAGGAGAAAGAACACGTGAAGGAAATGACTTGCTTCGCGAGATGCTCGAGTCGGGAATTATTAAATACGGCGACGCTTTCATGCATTCTATGGAAGAAGGCGGCTGGGATTTGTCTAAAGTCGATAAAGTGGGAATGCGCGATTCTAAAGCGACTTTCGTATTCGGACAAATGAACGAACCACCTGGAGCACGTGCACGTGTAGCGCTTTCAGGATTGTCTATCGCTGAATATTTCCGTGATGGCGCAGGTTCAGACCAAGGAAAAGACGTACTGTTCTTCGTAGACAACATCTTCCGTTTTACACAAGCGGGTTCTGAAGTTTCTGCACTTTTAGGACGTATGCCTTCTGCGGTAGGGTATCAACCAACATTAGCAACAGAAATGGGTGCGATGCAAGAGCGTATCACTTCGACAAATAAAGGATCTATTACTTCAGTTCAGGCGGTTTACGTTCCTGCGGATGACTTAACAGATCCGGCTCCGGCAACAACATTTGCCCACCTTGATGCCACAACGGTATTGTCACGTAAGATTGCCGAGCTTGGAATTTATCCAGCGGTAGATCCACTCGATTCTACTTCAAGGATTTTGACGCCACAGATTTTAGGTGCTGAGCATTATGACTGTGCACAACGCGTAAAAGAAATTCTTCAGAAATACAAACAATTGCAGGATATTATCGCGATCCTTGGTATGGAAGAGCTGTCTGAAGAAGATAAACTTTCGGTTTCAAGAGCACGTCGCGTTCAACGTTTCCTGTCTCAGCCATTCCACGTAGCAGAACAGTTTACAGGGATTCCGGGCGTTTTGGTTGACATTAAAGACACGATCAAAGGATTTAACATGATCATCGACGGAGAACTCGATCATCTGCCAGAAGCAGCATTCAACTTAAAAGGAACCATCGAAGACGCGATCGAAGCAGGACAAAAAATGTTGGCGGAAGCTTAATAATTCAAAAATATGACTTTAGAAATCGTATCACCGGAAACTACATTATTCTCAGGAGCCGTAACAGCCGTTACTTTTCCCGGTGTGGACGGAAGTTTCCAGATTTTGAACCATCACGCGCCAATCGTTGCGATCCTTAAAGAAGGCGTCATCAAAATTGCCGCGGACCATTTTGACATCAGCAAAGAAGCCGCTTCAAAGTTTACGAAAGTAGACGAAAAGACATATACCGTTGCGATCAATTCTGGTACAGTCGAAATGAATGACAACAAAATCATTGTTTTAGCCGACTAAAGCAAAACTGGTTTATAATAGAAACGCCTCGAAATTTCGGGGCGTTTTTTTTGGGAAGCTGTTCCGGCTATCCGCTCTATCTTTCGCTGCGTTGCACTCCGCGAAAGGATGCCGCTGCTATCCGGGCTAAGGGCGTGTAGGCTCAAAACATTTATTTTTCAGCAATATATTCGATAATGTCTCCGGGCTGACATTCCAACACTTCGCAGATCGATTCCAATGTCGAAAACCGGATCGCCTTAGCCTTTCCAGTCTTTAGTATGGAAAGATTTGCAGTGGTAATGCCGATGCGGTCGGCAAGTTCATTGGAGCGCATTTTTCGCTTAGCCAGCATCACATCAAGATTTAAAACAATCGGCATAATCTAAATCGTAAGTTCGTTTTCATCATTAATTATTTTCGCTTCATTAAAAATATAACTCAAAATAATGAAAAACAAAGATATGATAATCGAAAACGCCACCGACTCCGGACTGATACTATTCATTTTTAGATGGATCGTTGCACTGTTCAAAATACCATACGCATAAGCGGGTACCCGAATCAAAATTGGCGATGCCAACATTGAAACACCAATAATTCTAAGGGTTTTTATAGATGAATCAGTGAAAAATTCTTTTCTAATAAACATATCTATGAGCTTTTTCAATTGGTAAATGGAATAGATGAAAAAACCGTAACCGATTGCCATCAGTACAGTCACAATGGCAAGAGCCGCGTCGACATGATTGATTTCTTCTCCATGTATCGTCACGTTCATTTTCGACATATTTCCGTTTATTAAACCCATCATTAAACCAAGCACGCTAATAACCATAACAACCATCGAGAATACGATGACGATATTCAATATTGTTTGAAATTGTTGAATTTTTTTCATTTTATATATTTTTATGATTTCTCAAATATATAAAAATTATTGATAAACAATAATAAAATATTTAAAAACAATTATTATGATCTGCCAAAAACAAAAAAACCTTCGGAGTTCCGAAGGTTTTTTTGGTGAATTATTTTCTATTATTCCACAACAATCTTTCTCGTTTCTTTCTTATCGCCATTGGTCACCGTAACCAGATAAATTCCAGCCGAGGCTTCCAAAGCAATATTCTCATTAAACAAAGACGTTTTCTGGAAAGATTTCGCTAAGATTTGTCTTCCACGAATGTCAAAAACCGCCACATCAATCTTATCGGCAGCATTGCTGTCAAACTGAATGTTGAATACACCATGATTCGGATTCGGGGAAATTACAAAATTCCGCATCGCATTTTCAGCAATTCCCAATGCTGGGCCAACCGCACAAAAATTCAAACTCCAGCCCGCTAATGATCCGCCGTCACCGGTATAATTGTCCTTAATCCTCAAGATCCAGTTTCCTGCGGCATTCTCGCCGTTGAAAGCAGCTAGCAATTGCGCAGCTTGAACGGTTCCTTCAATCGCCGGATTATTCGAACAAACTACTGCGATTCCTGCGTCATCAAAAGTGGCATTCACATTGTTTGCATCGTCACAAGCGGCATTAAATAAAACCACCTGCGTTCCCGCTGGACTGATTAACGTCGCAGTCAAATCGCCCACGTATGTATGGGTGAGATTCATCGTTAAATTTACATCCGAAATCACGCCAGGTGTTGCGACATTCAAGGTTGAGTTTACTGTTGGTGATCCATTTGCTGAGATAGGCTGAGCCGCATTTGGAGAAACGATCGTCGTACAGCTTTGCTGTCCGGTTTTAAATTCGAAAGGTGCGGTGTAAATTCCGAAACAGGACACGTTTTTTGGAAGGATTCTCCAGTAATAGGTCGTCAGTTCTGCCAATCCCGAAACTGAAAACGAAGTCGTATTTGTTGTTCCCGAGGCAATCACATTCGTAAAAGCTTCATCCGATGCGACTTCAACATCATAAAAGGTCGCATTTGCATTGGCTTCCCAACCCAAATTCAAAGTCGTTCCCTGGCTTTGTGCTTCATCAGCCGGAGTAGTCAAAACAGTAGTTCCAAAATCGGCGTTAAACAATTCAAGGTAATAATTGATCGTTTTTACCGTAGATCCTGAAGTTGCGGCAACCGCTAAGGTATAAAATCCCGGAACTGTGGCTTCGGTAGTATGGATCTGCAAAGTCACCGTTCCATCAGCAGTTATCGGGCTTGGCGTGACGGTAATTGTACTTCCTTCCGGTGCTCCTGTTACAGTAAAGACAGTGGCACCTGAAAATCCGTAAGTCTTGTAATCGAACGTATAGGAAACATTCGATCCGGTGCAAATCGTTTTGTTCTGGTCGCCTTCAATTCCTGTAAATGCCGGTGCGAAAGTAACTTCTGGTGCAACAATCGTGAAATTGGCATTCGATGCATCAAAGAAAATATTTTCAAAAGCACGAACAATCACGCGGTTTTGTGTTCCTGCAATATTCGGAACCGTTACCAATTCAGAACCGTCATTCGGCACTTTGCTCGCCAGCAATATCGGGAAATCGGTACCGCCGTTTGTAGAAAGGTAAATGTCAACAAATTTTGCATTTACGCCATTGGCATCTGTTCCGGCTACATTCCATGTTACGGTCTCAATCGTTCCTGCTGTCCAGGTGACGTTGGTATTTGGCGCCGTCATCAGAAAAGGCCCTGCGTTTCCGATTACCGTAACTTTCATTAAATCTGAAGCGGTCTGGCCGCCACCGGCTTTATTGTCGCGAACCGTCAGAGAAAAATTCAAATTTCTTGAGACAGATGGACAAACTTCCCAGGTGTTCGAAGTATTTCCAGCCAGGATCGTTGCCAATGCCGGCATGTATCGTACCGGGGTTGTTTTAGCCGGAAGCGAGCGAAACATAGGTCCCGCCGCACGAGTAGCAGTCGGCGCTGATGTCGTATTCGGATTTTCCGGGTCATTTTGTTCCCAGTTGTATGTCAGCGCATCGCCGTCCGGATCCGATCCTGTGCCGACGAGTACAAACGGTGTTGATTTTGGGATCACATAATCGCCTCCGGCATTTGCAGTCGGCGCACTATTCGAAAGGGGCGTGATTTGAGCACAAGAAGCACTCACGCCCGATTTTACATTCGCCAAAATATCGCGGATGTTTACATAGCCAAAATACGCATCGCTATTGCTTTGCACATTCGCCGGACAAATCCCGGCATAACCCATAATGGAAGAACCCGAACCCGGCTCGACCTCAGTGAAACCATTGCCGGATCGGCAGCCTGAACTGCTCTGGATGTGAAATCCGCCAAACTGATGGCCCATTTCGTGTGCAACATAATCGATGTCAAATGCATCGCCTGTCGGATTAGACCTTCCGGTCATTCCGGTTCCTTTGTGTGTGCCTTCCGGATTGGTATCGGGACTGCAGACACAGCCGATACAGCCCGCATTCCCGCCGCCTGAAGTATTGAAATTGTGTCCGATGTCATAGTTTTCGAAACCAATATTTGCATCGATCGTCACTCCGGTCTGCACATTGTATTCGCCGCTCCAAGGATCTGCAGATGTGCTTCCAAAATAAATGACCGCATCATTATTGGCCACAAAAACCATTGTAATTGCGAGGTCATTTTCATATACGCCATTCACGCGTGTCATCGTAATGGCCATTTGCGCCTGTATGTTGGCTTTCTTTTCAAGATCGGTTCCTGTTCCCGCAAAAATATTTCCGTATTCTGCAGTACAGGATTGCGCCAAACGATAGGTGCGAAGTTTTTTGTCATCGGTATTTAAAGCCTTATTCACATTCGCTTTGCGGTCTTTTTCAAGTGTTGGCAAATGTGCCTCGCTACTTGTTAAACACGTGAAGTCGCTTGGGACTGCGCCGAGCGACGCTTTGTCATAAACAATGTAATTTTTTTTATCAGAAGTATATGGATCGATGAAAACCGTGCTTTTGTCGCCCGATAAAACCATGCTGTGCAATCCGAATTGCGTAACCGAAAATCTTGCGACCGCAGTCGGGTCTTCAATGCCTTGGGCTGCATACGATTTGATCATGGGGAATTTTGCTGCGAGCGCGGCTTCCATAATTGGCGTTTCGAATACGCGGTAATGCTCGATTATTCCGGAAGCATTTGGAAGTTCAATAATTAGATTTGATCTTCCTTGCAAACTTCCTCTCAAAGGTGCGCCCGATAAAGCATTTTTGAAAGCGGGAAGGTCGAGGCTAAAGATTTTTGATTGTTGCGGTACCGAATTTCGCCGCGTTTTTTCAACAGCACTAAGGTCGGTTTCTTTTACGGTTTTCCATAACGACTGCGATTGGGAATAACCCATAGAAATCGTACAAAAAACTACAAAAAGCAATTGTAGGTTTTTTTTCATTGTTGTAGTAGTTTAAAGTAATTTTAGTTAACCCAAAGATAAACCTCAGAAAATTCAAAAACTACTCAATTTTAGAAAAGAATGTTAAAGTTTCTTCAAGTATAAAGATCGATATTCATTTTTGATAATTTATCCTTACGAACCCATTTAATCCTGATGCTTTTGCTAATTTTGGTTTTCAACCCACTGAATGATTTCAATTTTAAACCCGTTAGCAATCCAATTAATGACTCATTTTCCTGAAAAACTTACCGAAAAACTGGATGCCCGAAAGCAGCAAAACGCTTTGCGCCAGCTTCCGGTATTCAACAACCTGATCGATTTTTCATCGAATGACTACATCGGCTTTGCCAAATCGGAATCCTTGTTTCACGAAACGCACCATTATCTGGTCGAAAACGGATTTTTGCAAAATGGCGCCACCGGATCGAGATTGATCTCAGGAAATCATTTGCTTTATGCCGAAACGGAAAATTTCATTGCGCATTTTCACCAATCGGAAACGGCGCTGATCTTCAATTCTGGTTACGATGCAAATGTGGGTTTTTTCAGTTCGGTTCCGCAGCGCAACGACCTTATTTTATTTGATGAACTGGCACACGCGTCCATTCGCGACGGCATTAAAATGAGCCACGCCAAATCGTATAAATTTACGCATAACGATCTTGAAGATCTCGAAGGCTTGATTCAAAAACACCAAACTTCAGGGAATGAAATTTACCTTGCGACTGAGTCGGTTTTTTCAATGGACGGCGATTCTCCGGATCTCGAAGCACTTGCCGCACTTTCCAGAAAATACAACTGCCGGTTGGTCATTGACGAGGCGCATGCGCTGGGTGTGTTCGGAAATCACGGTGAAGGTCTGATCCAGGAATTGCAATTGCAGGAAAAGGTTTTTGCAAGGGTGATGACTTACGGAAAAGGTTTAGGCTGCCACGGCGCCGCGATTTTAGGTTCGGCTGAGCTAAAAGATTTTCTAGTAAACTTTGCCCGAAGCTTTATTTACACAACCGGTTTGCCTCCGCATGCTGTTGCTTCAATTTTAGCAGCATATAAGCAATTGGAAAAGGAAAATGTTGCTACAGAAGAGTTGCGCGACAACATTTTGTTTTTTAGCCAGCAAAAAAATAGCCTAGGCTTGAAGCCAATATTCGTCAGGAACAAATCGGCGATCCAATCGGCGATCATTCCCGGAAATGAAAAAGTTAAAAACATCGCATCTGCGCTGCAGCTACACGGGTTTGATGTCAAAGCCATTCTTTCGCCAACCGTTCCAGAAGGGCAGGAAAGGCTTCGGATTTGTCTGCATAGTTACAACACGCCCGAACAAATTTCAAATTTGCTTCAAAACCTGCTTCAAAACCTTTGAGGATTTATAGGTCCGTTTAACAGAATTTGTAAGGTTTGCTCCTGGAATATCCAAATTTATTGTCAAAACTGAACATCCTTTGCAAAGCCGATTTTGTTTCGGCGCCATCTTGCGATTCTTGCTTATCTTTGTTTGGAAAGCAATTGATATGAAAATTTTCATCACAGGAATTTCTACCGATGTCGGCAAAACCATTGCCTCGGCGGTTGTTACCCAAGCGCTCGAAGCCGATTACTGGAAACCGATCCAGGCCGGCGATTTAGACCAATCCGACAGCCATAAACTTAAAAGCTATCTCAGCAATTCCAGGACAAAAATCCATCCGAACAGTTATGCGCTGTGCACGCCTGCAAGTCCGCATTTGGCGGCAGAACTAGACGGAATTGTGATTGACCTCCAGAAGATTACCGAACCTGAAACACAAAACCATCTCGTCATTGAAGGCGCGGGAGGTTTATTTGTTCCGTTAAACCAAACCAAAACCATTGCCGATCTGATTAAGCCCGATTATAAAGTGATCGTTGTTTCGAGGCATTATCTAGGCAGCATCAACCATACTTTATTAACGATCGAAGCCTTGCAGCACCGAAATATCAAAATCGCCGGAATCATTTTTTCAGGTGATGAAAATTCGGCTACCGAAAGTTTAATTCTGAATAAAACCGGCGTTTCTCTCATCGGAAGAATCAATCAGGAACCGTATTTCGATCAAAATGTCATCGCTGAATATGCCGATCTGTTCCGCGAAAAATTGCTGAATTTAGACCATAAAAAATGACAACATTACAGGAAAAAGACCAGAAATACCTTTGGCATCCATACACCCAGCACAAAACGGCGGCTGTTCCAATTGCGATTGCAAGAGGCGAAGGCGCATTGCTCTGGGACGAAAATAACAAGGAATACATTGATGCGATTGCGTCGTGGTGGGTGAATCCGTTTGGGCACAGCAACAAATTCATTGCCGACGCAATTTACAAACAGCTTACGACTTTAGAGCATGTTTTGTTTGGCGGATTTACACACGAACCCGCTATTCAGGTGGCTGAAAAGCTCATGCAGATTTTGCCCAACAACCAAAAAAAGATCTTTTTTTCAGACAATGGTTCGACTGCGGTAGAAGTCGCAATCAAAGTCGCCTTACAATATTTTTACAACAAAGGCGAAGCCCGAAAAACAATTATTGCGTTTGAAGATGCTTTTCACGGCGACACGTTTGCCGCTATGGCAGCAAGCGGAATTTCATTTTACACCCAGGCTTTCAAAGGCATGTTCATCGATGTCGTACGCATTCCGGTTCCGGTAAAAGGGCAGGAGCAATTGAGTTTCGACGCTCTGGAACTCGCGATCAAAAATAATAATTGCGCCGGATTTATATTCGAGCCGTTAGTTTTGGGCGCAGCCGGAATGGTCATGTACGAGCCGGAAGCTTTAAATGAACTAATTTCCATCTGCAAAAAAAGCAACGTGTTAACGATTGCCGATGAAGTCATGACCGGATTCGGAAAAACCGGAAAAACATTTGCTTGTGATTATTTAGAGGTGCAGCCCGACATGCTGTGCCTTTCAAAAGCCTTGACGGGTGGCACAATCCCAATGGCGATCACCACATTTACCCAGGAATTGTTCGACGGATTTTACAGCGACGACATCAACAAAGCGCTGTTTCACGGCCATACTTTTACCGCAAATCCAACAGGTTGCGCAGCGGCTTTGGCGAGCATCGAATTGCTTCAGACGGATGACATGCAGCAAAATATCCAGCGCATCAATCAAAGCCATTTGCAGTTTGAATCGGAAATTAAGAACCATCCAAGAGTAAAGACAACGCGCGTACTCGGAGTGATTTTTGCACTCGAAATTCAATCAGAAAATGAGGAAACTTATTACGGGACAATGCGCAACAAACTCTATAATTTTTTCATCGAAAACGGCGTCATCATGCGTCCAGTCGGCAATATTGTTTACATTTTGCCACCTTACATCATGACAAACAAACAACTTGGTAAAGTTTACGAAGTCATTATAAAAGCACTCGAAATAGTTTAATTTTGCAGCTGTTCCTGCTATCTGTTTCGCACGAGCGTAGCGAACTGACGTAGTAATCTTTTAGGCCCGCTAAAGAAGCAGAACCAAAAAGGATTTCCACGACTATCAGGGCTGGGCATTTTTCTAACAACAACATTCAATTAAATTGCAAGAGATCATTTCCATAACCGCCATAGCTTCGGTGTCGCCATTGGGCAGCAGTGATGAAACCGTCTGGGAAAATTACCGGTACGGCGGGCATTGCTTTACAGAAAACGAATTCAACGGAAAAAAAACGCTTGCGGCCTTTCTCGACAAAACTTCCGGGCAAAAAGTTGCAGAAGTAAAGCAATCCGATCACAAATATAAGTCGCTGGACAACTCTGTGTTATATGCAATTGCGGCTTCGCGCGAAGCGATACGAAAAGCCGGCTGGAAAAAATCGGACATTTTCGGGATCAATTTGGGTTCTTCGCGTGGTGCAACCGATTTGTTTGAAAAACATTTTTCTGAATTTCTTGAAACCGGAAAAGCACAAACTTTGGCTTCGCCAACCACAACACTCGGGAATATTTCTTCTTGGGTCGCGCACGATTTGCAAAGCTCGGGTCCAGAAGTGTCGCATTCGATTACGTGTTCGACCGCCTTGCATGCGATGCTGAACGGGATTGCGTGGCTTCGCGCCGGAATGTCAGACAAATTCCTCGTAGGTGGAAGCGAAGCGCCACTGACCGATTTTACGATTGCGCAAATGCAGGCGATGAAAATTTACGCCAGGGAAAACCAGGAATTTCCATGTCGCGCTTTCGATCTTGAGAAAAAACAAAACACGATGATTTTGGGTGAGTCAGCTGTTGTCTGTTGTCTTGAAATCGGAAAAAAAGAAAACGCGCTGGCATTTATTGATGGTTTCGGTTACGCAACCGAAATCCTGGAACACAGCACATCCATCTCCGCGGAAGCCGATTGTTTTCAGAAATCAATGAAAATGGCGTTGCAAAACACCAAACCTTCAGAAGTCGATGTGGTGGTGATGCACGCGCCGGGAACAATCAAAGGCGACGCTTCAGAGTACAGCGCGATCAAGAAAACCTTTGGGGAAACGCTGCCGTTGCTTACGACCAACAAATGGAAAGTGGGCCACACTTTTGGCGCTTCGGGCATGCTGAGCGTGGAATTTGCCGTGTTGATGCTGCAACATCAAACATTCATCGGCGTACCATTCGCGCAGACACAGCAATCGGGAAAGCCCATTAGGAAAATACTGGTCAATGCCGTTGGATTTGGCGGAAATGCCGTCAGTATTTTGATTTCCAAAGCATAAAAAAACCCGCTTCCTCAATGAAAGCGGGTTTTTAGTTTAATGTATTGGGGTTATTTGATGATCACTTTTTGTGAGGTTTCGAAACCGTTTTCAAGTTTCACTTTGACAACGAGAACTTGGGTTGCCTGTGATAGTTCGGCAGTTTGAAATTCGACTGCACCAATCTTATTCTTGCTGAACAATTTTCGTCCGAGCAAGTCATACACTTCGACAGTTTCGATCGCTTTTGAAGCATTCACTTTTACCTGTTTTGCAGCGGTTGAAATCACCACATCATTTGCGTTCGACGAATGGTTTTCAGTAGCCAGAGTCGCTGTTTTGAATCTGATCTCAAAACGGGTGTTAAACGTTCCGACAGCAGTTGCAAATGTATAATCTGAAGTTTTCAGATTGTGGGTAACGTGTTCCTGGTTGTCGATCAGGTAAACATCCTGACTTTGGAACAATCCGTCAAATTCATCCAGGCGGATCGTGAAATTTGTAGCAATCGTTGACACGTAACCGACAGGAATGATCTCATCGTTGCTAAAAGGAAGTTTTCTTCCCTGGATGGCGTAGGTGTCGTTTCCTGAAATCGTGTAGGCCGTAATTTTATTTCCGGCAGCCATTGTTTTTCCGTCGTACAGGTCGTCAAATTCGTTGGTTGCGCCGGTCACATATCCTACGAGCAATTCGTTGAAAGCGCCTTCTGAATTTGAAATGTCTAACCAAAGGCGGTTTTTTTCAATTGAATTTGCTGTTTGTGCTACAGGCCCGTCATTTTTATAGAATGAACCGTTGTGTCCTACGACACGCATGTTGTTTTTGAAATTTGCCGTATAACTTCCGTTTGCAAGGCCTGTTTTCGCTTCGATGAAGAAACCTTGTCCTGAAGCTACTTTTCCGTCAGGTTTTACACCGCCCGTTAATGGAGATGCTCCAGTTTTTACACCACCGGTAAGGTTGTATTTCGCATAATCGTCAGATGTGTAGGTATACAATCCTGCGGCGTTGGCACTAGCAATTGCGGTGTTGTGGGTCCATAAGTAAATCGTTCCATTTACAAGGCTGGCATTTACAGGATCTGTAAGGAACATGTCGATGTCGATCGCCGATGGGTAAGGATTTCCGATCAGGTTGAAAGTTCCTGCGCCTTTTTTGATCGCTACGGGAACCACACCATTATTAGGAATTCCTTTAAATGTCCCTTCATAGACGCCGCTAGTTGCATTTGCAGTGCTCCATCCTGCAGGGGCGCGAAGCAAATATCCTACGGCAGGTTGCATGATGGCAGCACCATTCTCGTGAATCACATAGGCATTCGTGATTGGGTTAAAGCTGTAATATTTGTCATATCGCGTCAATGGCGAAAGGTTGAATAAAGTTTGGTTCTGCACGGGAGATGACCAGTAGCTGAAATCGAAATCCTTCATTGCAGATGTTTTTCTTTTTACAGTAATGCTTCCGATGTCAACGGCTGTGTCTTCAAATTGTACGATGCTTCCCTGGTCTTCAACAACAATGTTAGAATTTAAATGGTTGTCCACCGTCAAATTGTTCACAACGATCAGGTTTTGACCCACACCAACCGTTACGACGGCACCATTTGTAACCTGACACGAACATACATGCAAATCAGAAGTCAACGTGATGTTGCTGTTGATGGTTACCGTTGAATATTGATCGGGCGTTCCGCTCCAAACACCATTTTGGTAAGTGATGTCTGCAGGAACTGTAAGTTGAAGTACATTGGTAAATTGTGCCGAACAACCGGCGTTTTGAACAACCGCTCTGTAATATGTGGTTGCGCTGATGGCTTGCATTGCTGCCGATGTTAGGGTTGTTGCTGTCGAGGCAATATCAGTAACTCCAGTCGTGAACGCCGCATTTGTAGCCGATTGCCATTTGATGACACTTCCTGTTTGTCCTGTCAATACAATGTCTTTAGGTTTTGTGCCTTTACAGATTGTGGTAGGTGCCGTAGTGATTGTACCTGCAACAGAACCTGTAATCGTTATTTGTTTTGTGATTCCGGCAGTTGCTGTACCACAGATGCTGTTTTTTCTGCGTACCCAATAGGTTGTAGCAATTGTTGGGTTTACGGTTATCGAAGCCGATGTTTGCCCTGTAATGGTATTGTTACCAACAGATCCAGTTCCCCATTCAAAAACGGCATTTGAACCAACAGTTCCGCCACTTGCAGTAAGTGTTGTTGCACCTCCGCTGCACACGACATCGTTTGTAGCTGTGATTGTAGTTGGCGCTGTAGAAGCCACAGTTGCATCTGTAAAAGAGAGCGCAGCATTTGCGTTGCCAGTGATTTCGCGGATGCGGATTTCAACAGTTGAGTTCTCGTTTAAGTTAAAAGTTCCCGATACATCTCCGGCACATGCACTACCGCCGCTCCATGAATCGCAGTTCCATTTTTTAACACCGTCGATATACAATTCTGCTACGTCATCCCAATTAAGCATTTTTAAAGTATATGTTCCGCAAGGGAAGCCTTTTCTTTTTGCTGTGAAAACAAAATTGTCGGCAGGCACGGTGCAACCATTGTAACCTGTTGCATTTGATGGCGATAACGTTGTCCCCCAGCTTGTTGATGAATCGAAATTCAATGGTGTTGCTGTGATTGCTGTTTGTGTATAATACCCTAAATATACATTTGTTGCCAAGGTGATATCAGTATTGGCATATCCGTAAACATTCCATGCGTTATTTCCAAAAGCTGTTGGATCCCCAGGAGGCGTATTTACTACTACAGAAACAGAAGCCGACGCTGTTATGGCACTACAAGTGCCGGTATCTTTGATTCTTACCCAGTAAGTTGTAGTTGTATTAGGAGTAACTGTGATTGCATTTCCTGTGCCTGCAATGGCATTGGCATCGGATACGGTTCCTGTTCCCCACTGGTAAGAAGCGCCTCCTGCTAAAGTTGATCCTGTAGCAGTCAATGTTCTGCTTATTCCAGCGCATCCGGCAGTTCCGGATACCGTAATTCCTGTTGGCGCTACAGATGGCTGCGTTACATTGACCTGGACATTATAGGTTCCAGTATTTCCAGTACATGGGGATTGTTGTACCATTCTAACCCAGTATGTTGTTGTTGTTAAAGGTGACAAAGTTATCGGATTTCCTGTTCCAAGGGCATTGGCATCTGACACCGTTCCGGTTCCCCACTGGTATGAAGTTCCCGTTGCACCGGTTGCAGTTAATGTTGTTGACGTACCGCGACAAATGGTCGTTATTCCTGAAACCCCGTTTGGCGCTACAGCCTGCGGAACTACGGTGACAGTTGTCGAAACGCCGCCGGATAAAGTATTGCAAGGCGCCCCGTTGTCTTTAACTCTGACCCAGTAAGTTGTCGTAACAGATGGATAAACGGTAAATGTAGTTGTGTAGGTCGAACCGATTACGTTCGAATCTGAAACTGCTCCTGATCCATATTGATAGTATCCACCGTTGTTTAAAGTTCCACCGTTGATGGTCAAAGTTGGCCACGTTCCCGTACAAACACTGCTCACTCCGGTTAAGGAAGTTGGAGCAACTGACGGCATGTATATCGTTGTGTTAACAGATCCTGTAGGCGTCGTGCTACATGGTGATGCATCAACGCGACGTACCCAGTAAATCGTTTGTGCTGTAGGGTTTACAGTGATTGTCCCGGATGATTCTGTAAGGAATGCTGTTGCATCGCTTACCGTATTTGTAGTTCCCCATTGGTACACAGCTCCCGTACCCATTGTTCCGCCAACGGCAGTGATTTGCACTCCGCCAGAAACATTGTTACAAGTGCTCGTTGCAGAAATTGATGCAGGATTGGTAGATTTTACGTTTACAGTAATCGCTAACGATACAGCGTTTGAAATTGTAGAACACGGCGATCCGTTGTCTTTGATTCTAACCCAGTATGTCGTCGTTGCTGATGGATAAACCGTAAAAGTTGTTGCTGTTGTAGTTCCAAGCTGGTTGGCGTCTGACACAGTTCCATACCCATACTGGTAATAAGCGCCGTTGAATAAAGTACCGCCGCCTATAGTCATCACCGGATTTGTACCTGCGCATATTGTAGTTGCTGGAGTTGTAAGTGAAGTTGGCGCAATTGAAGGTGGATATATCGTAATATTAACCGATCCCGTTGGCGTAATGCTGCATGGTGATGCATCGACTCTTCTTACCCAATATACTGTTGGTGCTGTTGGATTTACAGTAATGGTTCCTGTAGATTCCGTACGGAAAGCGGTAGCATCGCTTACTGTGGATGTGGTTCCCCATTGGAAAGCCGCTCCGGTGCCCATAGTTCCACCATTAGCAGTGATAGAAACTCCGCCAGCAACGTTATTACAAGTGCTTGTGGCTGAAATTGATGACGGATTTGTCGATTTTACGTTAACGACAATTGTCAAAGACGTCGCGGCTGTAACCGTAGTACATGGCGATCCATTGTCTTTGGCTCTTACCCAATAGGTTGTTGTTGCTGTTGGATACACTGTAAAAGTCGTACCGGTTGTGGTTCCGAGCTGATTTGCATCCGAAACGGCTCCGTAACCCCATTGGTAGTATCCGCCATTGAATAAGGCACCGCCATTGATCGTAATAACAGGATTCGTACCTGCGCATACAGTCGTAGCTGTTGTTGTAATTGAAGCTGGTGCAACAGAAGCCGGATAAACTGTAATGTTTAGTGATCCGGTGTTAGTGCTACATGGGGCAGGATCTACACGTCTCACCCAATAAATGGTGGTCGCTGTTGGATTAACAGTAATTGTTCCGGTTGTTTCTGAAAGGAACGCAGTTGTGTTGTTCACAGTGTTTGTGGTTCCCCATTGGTACACTGCTCCGGTCCCCATGATGTTGCCTCCGGCAGTAAGTGAAATTCCGCCTGCAACATTGTTACAATTGTTTGGGTTTGCTGTTAACGTTGCAGGAGTTGTCGATTTTGTATTGATAGTAATGGTTTGATAGATCACATCGGTCGTAACATTACAAGGTGTTGGATCAACCCTTCTTACCCAGTAAGTGGTACTTCCCGTAAGGTTAGCTGTGGTGTAGCTCGCTGAGGTGCCAGTTGTTAAAGTTGTACTGCCGGTTCCCCATTGGTAAGTGGTTCCCGGGGCTGCATTTCCGCCTGAAGCGGTAAGCGTTGTATTGCTTCCTGAACAAATTAAAGTTGTTCCTGTAATGGTGGTTGGCGCTGTCGAATAATTGTTACAAGCGGTATAAGCGAAAGAAACCTGCGCCTGTCCGGTGCGCTCGTAAAAATCTAAGACCAAATTAATGTCACCATTCAGATAAACTGCAGTTGATACACTTGTAGCGTAGCTGTGATCCACAAAATTATTAACCAGATAGGTAGTTCCGCCATCAATGCTAAGTCTGTATCCATCATCTCCGCCAACAGTAAACGTATACCATCCGGCAGGAAAATTTTTCTTCATTTTAAATTTTACAGCAAACAGATCCGCGTAACTTCCGCAAACATTTCCTCCTGAAGGCCCTGCGTCTACCCAGTTGTGGTTGAAAGTTTCGGTTTCTGTGATGTATCCGCGGTAGGTAGTTGTAAAAGCGTTTGTTGGTGGACTCGCCGCTTCGGTGCTAGCATATACATATCCAATCCATAATCCGTTTCCATAAGAAGTTTGGTCACCTGCCGGGATGTTTACCGCAACTACAGCAGAAGCCTCTGCAGTATAACCTGGGCAGCTTCCTCCAGTGTCCAGCCTTCTTACCCAATATGTTGTGGTCGCCGTCGGGCTAACGGTAATTGATGCTCCGGTTTGTCCTGAAATGGCATTCGCTGTATTGACAACTCCTGTTCCCCATTCGTAAGTTGCGCCTGGAGCCAATGTTCCATTAGCGGCGGTCAGTGTTGTATTGTTTCCAGCACAAATTGTTGTTGTGCCTGTAATGGCTGTTGGCGCTGTTGATTTTGCATTTACCGTAACGCTTGTGGTAATGCCAGTGGTTTCGGCGTTGCAAGGCGCGGCGTCTTTTCTTCTTACCCAATAAGACGTAGTTGTCGATGGGCTCACAACAATAGAGGCACCGGTTTGTCCGGCAATAGGGTTTGTTCCAACAACGTTTCCTGTTCCCCAAATGTAATAAGAGCCAGACAAAGCAGTTCCGCCAGAAACGGTTAAAGTCGTCGATGATCCGTTGCAAATTGATGTTGGTGCCGAAACGGTTGTTGGTGCCGTTGAAACATTGTCGCACAAGGCTGTGTAAGTAAAACTAACCCTTGAATCACCGCCCTGGTCATAGTTTTCGAGAACCAGGTTTTTGGTTCCGTTAAGGTAAATGGTTTTAGACGTGGTTTGGTAGCTGTGGTAATTCCAATCTGAAATTTCCCAGGTGACACCGCCGTCAAAACTCAATCTGACACCGTCGTCCCCACCAATGGTGAACGTATAACTTCCTGCTGGAAACGCACGTGTCATACGAAATCTGACAGAAAACCCGTCAGTGTAGGTTCCGCAAACATTGGCTCCGGAAATGGCTCCGGCACCCAAATTTTGGTCGAACATCTCAGGTTGCGTTACATATCCTTTGTAAAGCGTTGGCGATGTAAATGGATGTGTAGGCGGATTTGCCGCATCGATTGCAGAATACACATAACCAATCCAGGAATCGGTGCCATAAACAGATGGATCTCCCGGAGGTGTTGGACATTGTGCCGACATGTTTGTGTAACTTCCAATGAGAAGCCAAACAGCGGCGAGTAATTTTACAGCATGTTGGAAAGGGTTGAAAATGGCGGCGCATTTTCTTTCAACTGCTGAGGTGGTTTTTGATTCATTTGAATTTTTGGACTTCAAATGGGTTGGAGTAATTTGTTTCATTTCGAACATTTTTAAAAGCGAACATGTTTGTTTGTTTATGATTTCAACTCAAAACTTAAAATCATCGACCAAATGTATAAAATATCCGATGAAATGCACAAATTAAATTGGGCTATATTTTTTTTCTTACAAACGTCGAAAACGTTGTAGTTTTCCGAAATTCCTTTAAATGCTTGGATTACAGCGGATTTGACCCTATATAAAATAATTAAGATTTTTTTACCATTTTTCTAATTTGTAGGATTAATATTATAGCATTTAGATTTGTTTGCGATAGCATGTTTAAGTAGTCGCACTACCTTTCGCCGGATTTTTTAAAACGCATTTGACTTTTCTTCATAAAAAAATTCGTAACAGGCTGCTGTACGAATTCTTGAATGTTATTAAAATGCTTGTGTTTATGGGTAGAACCGAAAAATCAGAACAAAAAAAATCCGCTAAAAACTTAGCGGATTGAACTATAATTGTTTATTTTTTTTAGTTGACCAATACTTTTTTAGTAAGTATGGCATTGTTTTTAAATGTAATCTGTACCATTAAAACCTGATTGCCTGCATTGATTGTTTCGGTTGAAAATGAAACTGCGTCTATGCCATTTTTGGTATACAAAAGTTTCCCGGTCAAATCATAAACGGCGACACTGCTGATCGATTCTGTAGATTGAATGCTGATTTTATGGTTTTCTGCGAATACCACAGCCGATTGATCAGCCATTGCAGCATCTTTAGTTCCCAATGCAGCATTTGTAAATTTAAGTTCAAAACGGTTGTCGAAAGTTCCAACTTCTGTATTGAAAGTATAACCAGTAGCCTTGATGTCCTGAACCGTGTTTGTAAGCTTGTCCAAAAGATAGACATTTTGGTTCTGGAACAAACCATCAAACTGGTGAAGCGAAATCTTAAATGTACCGGCTACTGTTGTACTATATCCCAATGGTACTGCCTGATTGGCATCAAATGGTAAAGCACGTCCCTGGATTACAAGTTTGTTTGAATCAACGATGCTGTAAAAATTCACAAAACTGTTTCCGTTGATTCCGATTCCGTCATAAGCCCTGTCGATTCCGTTAGTTGCACCTTCAGAAAAACCGATTAGCGTTTGCTTAAATGCGCCTTGCTCATTTGTCAAATCAAGCCAGATGCGGTTGTCGCTGTCTTGTGTTGTTGCTGCATTCTTATAAAACTGGGTATTGTTGTCGGTTAAACGCATTGTATTTGTAAACACAGCGTCTACGGGATTGATCGCTTTTACAAAGAACGCCTGACCTGCACCAATTTTACCCTGAAATGGCACTCCTGTAGGATTTGTCATGACGCCACCTACTTTATTATATGCAATATAATCGCTGCTTGAATACGCATATAAGTTTCCGCTTGCTGCGATCGGGGTTGCATGTGACCATAAGTAAATAATCGGGGAAATGTTTGCATCATTACTTGTGCTTTCGGCAAGGAATAATTTCGCATCAATAGCAGAAGGATACGGATTTCCAATAAGGTTCATGTCATTTACACCAGATTTTACCATCGGAATGGTTATTTTACCATTGTGAGGCCTTCCAATGAAAGCAGCATTAAAGATCGAGTTGGAAGATGTGATATCGGTTCCTGCCCGTGCAATATAACCTTTGGCTTCGACCATAGTTTCGAGCCCGTCGGTAATTACCTGCCATGCATTTGATGCCGTATTGAATTTATAATATTTATCAAATCTTGTAAGAGGCGATAAATCATGCAGGATCTGGTCTTCAACCGGCGATGACCAATACACAAAATCAAACGGCTTGAACTGTGTTACGGCCCTTTTCATGGTAAAGGTTCCAGCGCCAAGGTCGGCATTTTTAGTGTCTTCTTTAACTTGGACAAGACTTCCTGTATTTTCAACGGTAAACGTACCATTATTCATAACAATTCCTTTAACAGTCAACGAAGCGCCCGGTTGGATAATTAATGTTGCGCCGGTTTTCACCTCCAATTCGCAAGCTTGCATATTCGTTCCTGTCGGGATGGTAAATGTGCCCGAAGCAATTGCCATGTAAAAGTCGTTGCTTGTTGGGATTCCGTCTTCGCTCCATGTACCATTTGAATAAACGCCAGCCTTAATACATTCCCTGGTTTTAATACGTGCCAGCATTCTCCTGGTCGTAGTATTGTATTGTTCAAAGTCGCCTCCAACAATGATTTTTCCATCAGATTGTAACATGATGTCACGCACAATACTAGTTCCCTGGAATACATTTGTTCCGCCGATAAAACCGGTTCCGGTGATGAAATTTGTATCTCTTGCACCACCAATTGGCGATGCCGACGTTCCTGGTTTCAATCGGATTAATCCTTTTGCAAAAATTTCGCCGTTGTATTGTCTGAAATTTCCACCAATTAGAATGTTTCCGTCAGGTTGTGCCTTGATAGAGAAAGCACAGTAGCCATAACCTGTAGTGGTTGATGTCGATGCAACCTCTTCGACTGCAAATCCATCCAAACCAGGATTCC
>Ga0247805_1000268_pt1 | contig 30179 bp, 36 predicted proteins | sample UWRJL044104R1_FD_180930 | JGI IMG/M metagenome (GOLD analysis project Ga0247805, IMG submission 180930) | Plant litter microbial communities from Arlington Agricultural Research Station in Wisconsin, United States - UWRJ-L044-104R-1 | ecosystem: Environmental > Terrestrial > Plant litter >... | reverse complement strand
AAATTCCCTCCATCTACTTTGCTACCAGAACAAGGATTAAGAATTAGTGGTACTTTAAGAGACCGCACGGGTATGCCCGTTAAGAAGGGTGCTTTGAGAATGACCATTGCAGAAACGAAATTCGGAGCTGATGCAGTTACAAATCCTTCAGGTGTTTTTGTATTTAACAACCTCAATCTTCCTGACTCTGCAGAAGTAGTAATTAATGCAAAGTACGGTGCTGCAGGTTCAAGCTTGATGATCCTTTTGGATGGTCAGCCGACTGCCCCGGTTACAAAAAACATCCATGGGCCGGATGAGATCATGAATATTGACAGTGCGCTTGCTTCTTACCTGGCGAATAGTAAAAAACAATACAACTACCTGACTACTTTGAAAGAGGTTAAAATTGAAGGCGCAAAGGTTAAACGGCCAAGTCACTCAGATCACAGCGCCTTTATGGGACTAAGTAACATTACTGGTAACACCATCGAAGGAGAACGTTTTAAAGGATGTAATTCTGTTGCCATTTGTCTACAAAGTATGGCCGTTGGACTAACCTATTTCGAGAACAACTTTTACGTTTCTAGGGATTATCAACAAGGTAAAAAGGTACCTGTTCAGATCTTTCTTGATGCCACACCTGTTGATTACTTTGCCTTGCTTTCATTAAACGCAGATGACATTGAAACAGTAGAAGTATTTCCAAGAGATGAACTCGGGACGATCAATCGTTTATACAATACAAATGGGATACTTATCATCAACATGAAAGCTAAACCGAAAGGCACGAAGATCAGTTTACAGGAGCTTAAAGGCATGTTGCCTCAAGCCAATCTTTTAAAATTCAGACCTAAAGGCTTTACCAAACACCGCGAGTTTTATTCACCAAAATATGTTAATGCGGCGAATACTTATAATTTCAACGACTTACGCACTACCATCTATTGGAACCCTAATTTGACAACTACCTCAGCAACGTTAGAACCTTTGTCGATGGAATACTATAATGCTGATGGAAATGGAACTTATCGTGTAGTAGTTGAAGGGATTGATAAACTGGGGAATATTGCCCGTTCAGTATACCGTTATATAGTAAAGTAATTGTCAACAAGTAGCGATTACACAAATCGCTACTTGTTGAATTTCTATCGGTTACTTTCGTCGGCCACTCGCTCGTGCTGGCATTTCAGCCCCTCAGCAGTCATCACAAGTTCTATAAATTCATTGTTTGATTCATCCTCACAATCCCAATAATTGTAGTTGAGGTATCTTCTAACTTCTCTGTTAGCTCTAATCTTAGTTCCTTCGGGAACTCTCAATACCATTTTTATTTCCTGATCACGCCATTTAGCATTCTTCTTCAAATACAATGTAGGTCCGAAAGTCAATACAGAATCCTGTTGTAAGAAACTATAATGGATGTTTTGTGCATTTTTAAGTGCCTCTTCAAATGTAAAACCTTTGGAGCTGAAGTTCTGACTCATGGATACCTTTCCGTTATCGCTCTTTTCCACACTTAAGGAAACGCTGTTTGGAAGGTCAAAGTCATCGTAGCTGGCAGAAAGAATCTTTCTTCCTTTATAGTTATTAGGGTCAATGTGGTATTGAACGCTATCTTCTTTAGTGAAGAACCTGGTCCTGTCGATCGTTAAGGTATATTCACCGTAAGGTTTTACTTCAGAAGATTGTGTAAATTCAGCTTCTTCCTTAAATTCAGATGATATCTTAGCCGCATGAAATACGGTGATTCCAACACCAGTTAACCATAAGATCAGCAATACCAATGAAAAAGTTGTATTTACAGGTCTGTTACTAAATGCAACCCTTACGGTAAACAATATGATAGCTAACAATGGAATTGCAAAGGTTAAGAAGGCACCCAATGTCATTATGCTTAAATATTCTTCGTTCACTATGCTAAATGGGAACTTGTTGATCACTTGAGTATCCCAGACACCGAGCAGTGCAACGACGCTCACAATCAAGGCGACAAGCATAAATGATCCAATTGTGATCATGAATATCGCAATGATCTTTACAATGATGCTCCCAGTACCGTTTAAGAATTTTCCTAAAAGATCAAATGCCTCGGCCAGAAAACCACGGGACTTGGTAACGAAAGGCTGCAGGTAGCTATTGGCGAAGCCGCGAAGGTTTGCTTCTTCACCACGCATGGCCATCTTTTCCGATCTGGTCTCCGCCTTAGGGATCATAATCCATAATACGATATAAGCCAGGATACCAGAACCGCCCAATAGTACAGTTAATATGGCAATCAACCTAATCCAGCGTTCTTCCATGTCGAGGTAATGTGCCAAGCCAGCACAAACACCAGCTACAATTGCCTGGTCGGTATCTCTGTATAATTTCTTTACCTGACCAAAAGCCGGACTTCCGTATTCATGTTGATCACCATCTGTTTCTTCAGTTTCAAAATCCTTCACAGAACCCATTTGTTCCGTAACCAACTTCACATCCATGATATCAATTACTTGCTTTTGCTGCGTCAATAAAATATCAGAAAACATCTCTGCAATGCGATTTTCAATATCTGTAACGATCTCAAAATTATCAGCGCTTTTTGAAAAATGGTATTTGACCTCATTTAAGTAAACGGTCAATGTTTCGTAGGCATCTTCTTCAATGTGGATGATGGTATTGCCAATGTTTATGTTTAAAGTCTTTTTCATGGTTTGTTGAGGTTAATAGAGTTGTTGGTTGTTTTTTCGGCGACCTGTTTAGCGGTTTCAATCGCGCTAGACAGTTCGCTCCAGGTATTGTCAAGTTGGTTAAGCATTTCTTTTCCTCCTTCGGTCAGTACGTAATACTTACGGGGCGGACCGGAGGTAGATTCCACCCAGTTGTAACTGAGGAGTCCATTGTTCTTTAATCTGGTCAGTAAAGGATACAATGTTCCTTCAACTACCAACAGTCTGGCCGACTTCAATTCTGAAATTATATCTGAAGCGTAAATCTCGCCTTTTGATATGATCAGGAGCACACAATATTCCAGTATGCCCTTCCGCATTTGCGTTTGTGTATTTTCTGCTATCATAATAATACAAAGATATATGCTTTGTATAGTATTATGCAATACATAGTACTGTATTAATTTATAATACGCTGTTTATCAGTGAGATAATTTTTATTAACCATTGAATAAAAGATACGTAAATATCAAAGAGAGTCCTGGAATTGATACACACTGATAAAATAATTGCAATGTAAGGTGCTATCAATCAGTAGCTAGCAATACTGATTATGATGAAACGGTCAGAAACTAGTCAGAAATTGAAAGTTATCAACATTTTCAAGAAAACAGAATTATTTGGCTTATGCTTTGTATTAAGCTTAGCACATCCAAATCATCTACCTATGTTAATTAAATCACCATCAATTCTTCAAGCGTTTGCAAGGCAAAAAGAAGAAGTTACGCCAAGGGAATTAAGCCGCAAGCAATGGATCATGGCTGATCGTGTTGTAGTTATCGCATTATTTATGATGGTAATTATTGGCTCATTAGTTTTCGCCTAACTATAACAACAACGTATCGATTCTATGTGCCTGAACCCTATTCTGTAGTTCAGACCAACCATAAATCGTAAAGTGACCATCTTGTGAAGCTACTAAAGCTGTAGCATCTCTTTGATCATGTACAAACTGTGCGGCAGACAAATGTCTGGTTCCCCCAACTTTAGCAGGATGAATTACTACTGCATTCCCTCCTTCAATAGGTTCTGAGAAAGAAAGCTCATCTATATTATCCTTGCCTTTTGCTCTTCCGATTTTTGCACCAAAAGCAAGCAATTCATATTTATCATTAATTATTGTTGCCCCATCAACTGCAGTTAAGCCTCCCAGATGTTCAACTTCCCGTTTTAGTGCAGTTTGCCAGAATATCTGACTTGCTTCTTTTCGTTCCTGTTGCAACAGTTTCGACAGTCCGTTGAATGATGGTTGTACATAATATTGAATCGGCTTAATGATCGATTGTAACCAATTGCTGCTTTCGCTAGGCACAACCAACAAGGTACCGCCCCTACTATGCGCACGCATAGAAACGGCAATTTGAATCAGCACATTTACAGAATCGTTCCAATACGATGGAGCGGTTAGATCAAGCAAAGAAAGCAGCATTGGCGGACAATCTGGTAAACTTGTCGACTGACTATCCACCATTTTTACCTGATCACCTTTAAGAACAGCGATGTTCGTGAACTTACCGAAGCCGTAAATGCGACGGTGTTTAATGACTAATAATGCAGGCTCAGAAACGTCTACTACGAAACAGAAATTAGGAATGCTAACAGTAGTTCCCCAGATGTAAAGCTCATCATCTTCAATCCAAACCCCGAGGTGAATTCCTGCCCGCTCGATACCGGGCGCAAGCTTAGTTAATGCACCTGGGTTTAGCGGAATCTTTTGTTTGAAAATTAAAGGATTTCCAGCTTGCTGTGGAGGCAAAAAAGCCAATGAGATTTTAGGGGAGTGCCCTTCTTCTTTACGCAGACTCGCCCAAAATGTGGCATCTAGTATCGATTCAACCACATTTGCTGTTGGCAAAGGTGCCAGATCATCCTCTCCACTTTCCCGTGCTGCACTTAAATGCGCTGCAAAAATTGATTCTACTTTTGTCGCAATTAATCGGGCAGCCTGGTAGGTAGATTGGTAAATCATGCCCTAAAGTTAAACTATTGAATTTATTTAATTGTATATCTAATGCCAAAAAATCCCCTGATACCTTGGTTAGGCCCATACACATAACTTGGGTCAAATGTTAGCCCGTATGGATTATCAGGTGTCACAATAACTTGTCCCCCGGCATCCAGTTGAACGTTTTTATCGAAAGGATCGTTCGCTCTAGCAATAATAAAGGGATTGCCTTTATTCGGCGTCCAATTCAATAAGTTTTTCACACCACCATACAATTCAAAGTTTTTAAATCCTGCGAAGGTAAACTGGATGTTCTGAATACTCCAGGTTGGTGAAAACTTTTTTCTCGGATCCGTAGGGCTTAGTAAAGGCAAGCGCATCGGACTGTAAATATTACCAGTATAATCTATAGAAAGTTTCAGTGGACGAATTTTATACGATAGCGCCCAGTTACCAGAAAGCTTTTCTGTTAAGATCTGCTGGGTCTTTATCCCATCTTCTACTGTAGCAACATCCTGATAAGTAGCACCCAAAATTAGCTTTAAACCATTGTTAAAGGTAACATCCACATTAGTGCTAAAGCCCTTACTCACAGCATAGCCATTAAGGTTGTTGTAAATAATTTTGTTGGGGTCAAGGTCAAAGTTCCCGATGATCCTGTTGTTGAAATAGGTGTAAAAGGCAGAAGATTCAATTCCTATGAAGTTTCCGTTCTCGGTGTATATCTTCTTTAAGTAATTCAAGTTGACATTGTAAGTCTTCTCAGGCTTCAACTTATTAGGTATTTCTACTGATCTTGCACCGGTCAAGGCGGCATGGTCTTCTGTAAAAATATTAACTACCCTAAAACCAGTCCCAGCATTTAAACGAAGGATGTTGTTCTCGTTAATGCTCCATTTGTACGCGGCACGGGGAGTCAAGATGTTTCCATGAACAGAATTGTAGTCGTATCTAAAACCTAATAGCAACTTGTGAGCTGTGTTGAGTGTAATTTCATCTTGTACAAATAAACCAGGTAGCCAGGTATTTTTAGCAATAGCCTGATTTAAGCCCGTAGTCGCAGGCGTATTGTCATCGTAAAAGGTATACCTCAAAGCAGCACCAAAAAGCAAATCATGATTGTTCAGAGTTTTATCCCATGTAAGTTGTCCAAAGCCAATTTTCTGCTGCGCGATGTAAGAAGTTGTACCGTAGCGACTATCCTGATCATGTTTGTTTAGGGAAAAGGCAAAGAACAACTTTTCTTTTACAGGGAGTTGATAGTTACCAATCAGCTCATAACGACGGGTATAAATACTTTCCCCATATACCTGATCACCACCACGATAAGACTTGTTCCACTGCATCTCCCCACCCCATCGATCTTCGTATAAGTAACGTGCGCCTAAGCTAAACTTCCTGTCTTCCTTTCTTTTAAATTCCCATTTTTGGAATACAGATATCCTGTCTTGCAATGTCACATCGGTGAAATTATCATGGTTATGGTCTACCGGATTGGAGTAATTAAAATAATTCAATCCGGTTAGAATGGTTGCTTTATTGCCAACTTTAAACTTAAAGCCGAGGTCAGCATTGTGCTCCAGATAAGACGTACTGAAAAAATCTGCAGAGAACTTTGGAGCATTCTCTGGCTTCTTGGTGATGATGTTGATCAATCCGCCAACTGCTTCACTTCCGTACAATGATGATGCTGGCCCTTTAACGATCTCTATCTGTTCAACCAATGAATTTGGAATCCCAGATAACCCGTATACCGTTGATAAGCTGCTTACAATTGGCATCCCGTCGATCAATATCATGGTATATGGCCCTTCCAGACCATTGATATGGATATCTCCAGTATTGCAAATATTGCAATTGAGCTGCGGTCTGACGCCATTCACGTTCTGCAGTGCATCAAATATGCTGGGTGTAGGATTCATACGAAAATAGCCGGGTGTATAAACTTCAACGGGCACCGGGCTTTCTAGTCTGTTCACAGCCTTAAGCGTTCCGGTAACTACTACCTCATCCAAACTTGTCTGGAAATTACTCAAATCAAAGTTTAATATGGCGGTTTCATCTTGTTTAACCACAATGGAGCGCTCCATTTTTTTGAAGCCAACGCCGGTAACCTGAAGGCGGTATTCTCCCACTGGAATATTTAAAAAACTATAAACTCCTGCAGTATCCGACTTTGTAATGCGGTCATTATTTAAGACCGCAATGTTTACAGCTGAAACAACATTGCCTTCTGAAATGATTTTCCCTTTGATGGAACCCGTTTGAGCGCAAGCTTTCTGACTGAAACCAACTATAAGCACTAAAAATATAATGTAAGTAAAGACTATTTTCATAATTCTAATTTGATCAATAACAATACAAAACTAATATTGTTAGATTGACCTAACAAATTATATTAGGTATTTATTATTCTTCCTTCAAGTCCAAAATATTTATGTTTGTAATTATGCTATCCTTCACAGAAGAAAACTATTTAAAAGCCTTGCTGAAACTGACTTCGCAGAATGCGGAGAAATTAGAAGCAGGGACTAATGAAATGGCAGCTTACCTTGGCGTTAAGCCGGCGACTGCTACAGACATGCTTAAAAAGTTGAAGGAGAAGGACTTGGTAAGCTATCAGAAGTATGGAAAGATCCTGCTTACTGAAACTGGAAAGCAGCATGGAATTGCCATCTTACGGAAGCACCGCTTATGGGAAACCTTTCTATATGAAAAGCTGGACTTTAGCTGGGATGAGGTCCATGAGGTAGCAGAACAACTAGAGCATATCCAGTCTGCGAAGCTGGTAGACAAGCTGGAAGAGTTTCTTGAGTTCCCTAAGTTTGATCCGCATGGAGACCCTATTCCAAATGCAAAGGGAGAAATGCCGGAGTTACCTAAAACACTGCTTTCTGAAACTAAAGCGGGTGACGTTTGTCGCGTTACTGCCGTCAAAGACACCTCTACACCCTTTCTGCAATATCTGGAGAAACTTAGTATAACTATTGGAAGCAAATTGAACGTAATAGAGGTGATAGACTTTGATGGTTCTATGAATATTGCCATTGAGGATTCTGCTCCCAGAAATGTGTCTATGAAATTTGCGGACAGCTTATTTGTCTCCAGATAATCGTATTTTTGCAAGCTCTCAATTATTGCTCCTTTCTATTAATTTTAAATTTATGTCAACAGAGATAAAGTGTCCGAATTGTGCACATTCCTTTCCGATGGAAGAGGTAATGGCTGAAGAATATAAAAAAGACCTGCGTGAGCAAATGCAGAACTTTACCAAAAAGAAAGAAGAGGAGTTTAATAAAAAAGCGGCTGACTTTACCCAAAAGCAACAGCAGCAGGAGTTGTTATATGAGCAACAAAAACAACAGCAGGCAAAGCTTTTTGAAGATCAGAAGCAGAAAACAGCACAGCAATTCCAGCAGAAATTAGAAGAAGAAAAGAAACAATTGCAACGTGTTTTAGAAGAAAACCTACGCAAAAGCATCTCTTCGGATTTTGAGAATCAGCTTCAGATGGCCGACAGTGCAAAGAAAGAAAGCGAAGAAAAGCTGAAACTTGCACGTGCTAAAGAGCTGGATTTCCTTAGAAAGGAAGAAGCAATGAAAGCAAAAGAAGCGGAAATGGAACTTGAAATTCAGCGTAAACTTCAGGAGCAACGGGCAGAGATGGTGGAGCAAGTCCGCAAACAAGAAGCAGAAAAGAACAATATAAAAGATACAGAACATCAGCTTAGGGTAAAGGAGTTGGAGAAACAACTCGACGACCAGAAAAAACTGGCTGAAGAAATGAAACGCAAAGCAGAACAGGGCTCTATGCAATTGCAGGGCGAAGTTCAAGAACTCATCTTGGAAGAACTTTTAAGAAATGCATTTCCTTTTGACCTAATCACTGAAGTGGGCAAAGGCGTGAGGGGTGCAGATTGTGTTCACCACATCAGAAATCAGTTTGGTCAGGAATGTGGCAAAATCATTTATGAGAGCAAGCGGACCAAGGATTTCTCCATGGAATGGATTGAAAAGTTGAAAAAAGATATGCGTAGTACTGGCGTTGACGTAGCAGTAATTGTTACCCAATGCTATCCGAAAGGCATGGACTGCTTCGGCGAGAAAGACGGTGTTTGGATCTGCTCATTTGACGAAGTAAAAGCTGTTTCTTATATCCTTAGAGATGGAATCGTTAAGTTATTTAGTGCTGCAAAAACACAGGAGAATAGAGGTGATAAAATGCATATGCTTTATGATTATTTGACTAGTACCGAGTTCTCAGAACAGTGGAAAGCGATTAGAGAAGGTTTTATGAGCATGAAACTTTCTATCCAAAGAGAACGTGATGCGATGGAAAAAATGTGGAAAGCAAGAGAGAAACAGCTGGAGAAGGTAATGCTAAATGCAGCGCATATCCGCGGATCTATTGAAGGCATTGCGGGAACGGACACGATCCAATTGAGCCTTACCGATGATGACGAGACGTTATTGATTGACTAACTAAAAGTCCAGACGACGAAGCGGCTGATCTTTTGTCCCTGCGCCATATCGATAGTGTTGTAGTAGGTCACCCCTGCTCTATCTAGCGCGGAATAAATAAAAGGAAGATTAGCACTTTTTGAAACCAGGCTACTAAACCATTTGCACTGACTGGCTACGGCTTTACTTTCATCAATCATCTTTCTGATAAAGGTAAGTTCACCACCTTCCGTCCAAAGCTCAGCGGCTTGTCCGCCGAAATTCAGCGTAGTTTCCTTCCCTTTGTGTTTACCCAGGTTCTGCAACTTTCTTTTACTTCCTGCATTTGCTTCTTCCGCTGACGAATGAAAAGGGGGATTGCACATAGATATTGTGAAAGAATCACCGGGCTTAATGATACCTTGAAATATCTGGTTCTTATTAGGCTGATGGCGTACCTCGACGTTCGAAATAAGGTCAGGATTTGCAGCAACAATTGCTTTAGAGGCTTTTACAGCTATAGGATCGATGTCTGTTCCGACGAAAGTCCAGCGATACTCTTGGTGACCAATGATTGGATAAACACAATTGGCACCGATTCCAATATCAAGAACCTTGATGTTTTTACCTTTTAACAATGGTTCCTCTTCTTCCAGCAGATCAGCCAGATAGTGAATATAATCTGCGCGACCTGGTATTGGCGGACAAAGATATCCTTCTGGAATATCCCAGTTGGCGATGTTATAGAAGTGACTGAGCAAAGCCTTATTTAAAGCTTTTACCGCAGCTGGATCGGAAAAATCAATGGATTCATTGCCGTATTTATTAACTGCTACGTAGGGTTTAAGGCTGGAAAGACTTTTCGTTAATGCTACAAAATCATAGTTGGATCTGTGCTTATTTCTGGGGTGAAGGATAGTCTTTTCGTCGGCCATGGTAATTTATTAACACAAAGGTAAGTGTTAATGGATAAACAATTGGAAATTAAGATCAGCATCCCGTACTTTGCAGGATGCGGAGATTCCTAAAAAGCTTTGGTTATTCATTTGAAGGAATTGGGCATGCTTTGAAGTTTGAAGCCAATTTCAGGTTTCATCTTTTCTCTTTAGTAGCCGTACTATTGATTGGCTGGTACTTTCATTTGTCCCCATCTGAATGGCTATGGATTATTGCAGTATCCGCTATCGTGATTATGGCAGAGTTGTTTAACACGGCTATTGAAGTTCTTGTGGATCTGGTATCACCAGAGATTCATCCGAAGGCTAAAATAGTGAAAGACCTGGCATCCGCAGCTGTATTGATAGCGGCAATATTCGCTGCGATAATAGGATTGATCATATTTATTCCGAAGCTCTAGATGCTACATAAGACGAGGGGAATAGTTCTGAAAACCACACTGTATAGCGAAAGTAGTGTGGTGGTACAAATCTTTACGGAGAAGTTTGGGATCCAATCATATCTAATTAATGGCGTTAAGAAACCAAGGGCAAAGATCAGCATGAACATGCTGCAGCCGCTTCATTTGGTAGATATGGTAGTTTACCACAAGCAAGCTAATGGTATCCAGCGTGTTTCAGAGCTGCGACCATCACCAGTTTTCAGCAGCATTCCGTATGACATTATTAAGAGCACGGTTACGATTTTTTTAAACGAAGTGTTGTATAAGAGCATTCGACAGCAAATGGCTGACGAAAACCTGTTCGACTTTATCTATAGTGCCATTAGTTGGTTTGATGAATGCAGGGATGTCAATGTCAACTTCCATCTGGCCTTTTTACTTAAACTTTCGAGGTTCCTTGGATTTGCTCCGAGTATGCAAACGAAAAGTGACCATAGTTTCTTTGATTTACAGGAAGGAGAATTTAAAACATTAGCCCCTTCGCACCGCAATTATCTGGACAGAGAAGACGCAGCATTGTTTATTTTGCTATTCAACTCCCCTTTTGAAAATATTTATTTAATAAAAATAGACAACAAGACTAGACGATCCATACTAGATAAAATATTGATTTACTATACCTTACATACGGCTTCGTTTGGAGATATCCGATCACATGAGGTCTTACAGGAAATACTTTCTTAAAAAACTTAAAAAAACTTTTGCAAAAATGAGTTAGAGATGTATATTTGCACTCCCAACAACGAAGAAGCCTTTTAAAAAGCTGAAACGTTCGAAGGAGAACCAAAAAGGGAGATTAGCTCAGCTGGTTCAGAGCACCTGCCTTACAAGCAGGGGGTCACTGGTTCGAACCCAGTATCTCCCACCAAAGAAAAGCCTTTCAATGCAAATTGAGAGGCTTTTTTGCGTTTAAGGGAAATGGCGGATCGCACCAGGAGCCTATTATAAACTTACTTTGTCTATTATTCAATGTAATAATAGACCTTCTATGATTAGTTTATTCCATATGAGAATACAATTGATAGCTAATTCATGTAAACGATAATAATAGCTTACCTTACTAAATACTAAAAAAACTATGGGAACTAAGATGTTGTACACAATACTTTATACAAGTCATGCTATTAAAGCATTCAATAACATGGAATTAACAGAAATTGTGAACGAATCCAGGATATGGAACCATGCCCATGATATTACAGGTTGTTTAGCCTATGTGGAAGGCGTGCTTAATGGTGATGTCTTATGCCAATTTATCCAGGTCCTGGAAGGGGAAGAGAGCGAGGTGAAAAAGATTTTTACTAAGATTCAGTCGGATGCAAGACATCTTGATTTGTCAGTGATAAAAGAGGGTAATATTCGTAGTAGGAAATTCAGCGATTGGCGAATGGGTTTCGAGCAGATTCAACTAAATGATAATCCTATATTACAGACTTTCTTTTCTATGAATACAACCGTACTAGCAGAAAGTGGGGATACAGAAGATCATATTTTAATGCAATTCATGAAGTCATTCTGTGATCAGAAAAGACACAACGGAATTGTGGAACCTGACATCTCAATACTCTAGATTGCCTTAGATATCTCTTGTGAATTAGGAACCATTAACGAACCATATGATTCGCACATGCAAGAGAGGGGTTAAAAGAAAGACATCTTCAATGCTTGTGAATAGTTAATTATAAACTTACCGACTGTTACAACTCAGTACTTTACAGATCGCCGAAGCCATCAACCTCAGATTAATCTTTAAAATATTATTAAAATCCGTATGAATGCATAAAACGTTAATTAATAGATGAGTGAAATCCATATGGGAGAGTTACTAGAACAGGTGATACGAAGAAAAGGATTAAACATAACCGATCTTGCCTTAGCACTTAATATTACTCGGACAACCCTATACAACTGGTTTAAACAAGAATTTATTGATCAAGCTACTATGGAAAGAATATCTGGCGTCATTAAATATGATATAAATACCAATCAAATGGAGCCAATCATACTTAACACGGCACTAACAGAACCTATTGTTATTAAGGATGAGGCGTTTTGGCAAGATAAGTATATTGATCTACTTGAACGATATGCAAAGCTATTAAGCACTTCGGAACGATAATTTGAACTTAATATAATATCCCAATTCGCATACTTTTATAGTAACAATAGTGTATTTAATAAATAATCATTATCAATAACTCATAAGTTCCCTGAGTCAACCTTTAAACATTATATTTACTTCGAGAGCGTTAATTTACGGGGGTTGATCTATATGATCGATCCCCGTTTCTTTTCTGTGCAAGTTGCTAAATACGTAACTCTTTTAACAGTTGTCACACTTGACCCTAGTCATCGTTTGAACTAGGCGAAAAACTTGTAGAATTGAGATAATACTCATCAATATACAGCTTATAATAAATAGGCCAGTGGAGAGTACTATTGTACTTTTTAATACTTCCTTCTTTTTATAATCAGGACATTCAACAAGTTTAACCATGAGGGATGAGAGTTAAATTGCAAGATAACGAATTACAAACAATCTCTCGACCCAAGAGGAAATACTGTATCAATGAAATAGTCATCGAATTGAAGGAGGCGATTATGAAAGGTTACTTTCATAATTTTTGAGCTTCACCCTATAACAGGGTTGAAAAAGAAAAGTTAGTGGAAGCTATCGAATAGCAACAAAATCACCTAAATTGTAGAATGTGTTACCATACGAGTGTCAAGCTAAAAGCGAACGACTTTATTAAAGTTGTTAATGCACCATTTCCAAGGCAAGAAAAATACCTTGAATTCAATCATGCAAATGGTTTCGCTCATCCAAATCTTGCTGTGTTATCAACAGATTATGGACGGTCAATTAATCTATACAACTGGGGACTTATTCCGTTTTGGGCAAAGGATTGGAATGCAGCTGTTAAATTACGGAATCAAACGCTGAATGCTCGTTCTGAAGAAGTATTTAGTAAACCATCATTTAGAGACAGCATACTAAAACGAAGATGCGTCATACCTGTAACAGGTTTCTTTGAATGGAAACATGTTGGTAAAGAGAAAATACCCTATTATATCCATCCAAAAGAACATCCAGTGTTTTACTTAGCTGGAATCTACTCACATTGGAACGACCCTTCCACTAAAGATGAAATAACTACCTTTAGTATACTGACAAGTGCAGCAAATGAAATGATGAGTGATATTCATAATAGCGCCAAACGTATGCCTTTAATGTTAGATCGTGAAAATATAGATGATTGGATATTACCTGATCTTTCACCAGCTTCTATTAAAGAATTGATGAATCCTTGTGATGATAATAATATGGAAGCATACACAATTAGTAAAGATATAAGCAATCCAAAAGTGAACAGTGATGTTGAATCAATAACTGACAAAATAGAATATGGAAACTGAAGAACCTTTTGAAGTCATGATCAAAGATCAGGCATATTTAATTACTCCACTAGAAGACGAAACCTTTGATATCAATATGGGAGCAAACAGATTAGGTGTCATTCAACATAATATTGAACATGACAACGGGCCTTGTTGGGTAACTAATGACTTGATACCTGAAGAAGTTGTGGAAGCAATAGGTCACGCAATTGAATTTAAATACTGTTAACAATTCACAATTCAATTATAGGATCCCATAGTAAAGAACTAAAGTTTTGTATTTGGTCATCTTTTACTATAATACCTTCTGACTCTAATCGCTGCTGCATACTTATGTCTTTAGTAAAATGATGCTTACCTGTAAGCAATCCATTTCGATTGACAACTCTATGAGCTGGTATACTTGGGATAATATCGTGTGAGTGATTCATAGCTATTCCAACAAGTCTAGATGATCTTGCAGATCCTAAAGCTTTTGCAATTGCTCCATAGGTGGTTACTCTACCAAAGGGTATCACCCTGACAATTTCGTAAACTTGAGAATAGAAGTCACTCATCGTTTTCGGAGTTGAACATATCTATCTTCAAATATATAATAATATCGGCAAGTCATTTATGAAAATGCTTCTCACATAGCATGATCAATTATCACATATAGCCTCAACTCTGAGAAAATGAGCGTACAATGCGTTGTACAACCGTATTCACACTGACTAATATATGCGTTGTTTCACATTATATTCGCGCCACATCAGCAATAATCTGATTTAGAATGCACAAGATAATATATCTAGACATTGACTTAGGCTATAAAGCTACTAACGCAATAAATCAATATCAGTTAATCGATAGACAAATCGAGATCACTAAACGTGGCAACTATATTGTATGTGTCTTAAATTTACATAATGAAACGATAACTCAAAAGTGCGATTCATTCTCGGATCATGCTGACTTTATCGATGGTATCGTCAGTATTCCAAAAAATGTTCATGCTGTTTAAAACAACCTATAATCCTCAACAAATCCATAAGGAGGGTTTTCTAACTAAAAATAAGACAGTGACGTTTAACCTTTAATATGCAAGGCAAATAGCCAATCTATGTAAAACATAGTGAAGGATAGTAGTGGATGGAATATATATCGTTACATTTGTTGTTCTAAACAACTGAACTCATGAAGCATACTACAAAATTAGATGCACTAATCGTGATCGGACTTGTCTGGCTTGTTTCTATAGTAGTTTTTGCGATTGTTAAGTACTAAGTTCCTTCCTCTTTACCTCATAAACCTGACAATTGAATTTCGATCATAATAATAGAATTTTGTTTATTCTATGAACTTTGCCCTTATAAGACAAAATGATAAGGTGCAAAATGAACCCATTAAAGAAAAATTGAGCTTCAATGATATGTGGCAGATGTTCATAGAGATAAATGAAAACTGTAAGACCAAAAATGATGGATTAATCTACCTAAAATACTTACTAAACAAACGTTCTTCAGAATCAAATGAAATTTTAAAGAAAAGCCTTTCAATGCAAATTGAGAGGCTTTTTTGCGTTTAATGGGATTTTTGGGAAATGGCGGAATTTTACTAGAAAGAGCGATACGAAGGAAACAATTAAACATATCAGAGCTTGCCGTTGCTTTGAATATTACATTCAAAACCCTTTATAACTGGTTTAAACGAAAAGTAATTGATGAGGGTATCATAGAAAGATATCGGAAGTTAACGCACATTTACCATGGTCCCACTCCTCATTCACCCAAATAACTTAGCGTTACGAATAGTTTACTATGGTGAGGTTTTCGGAGTCAAGACTTTCACCTGATAACAAAGCATTATACTTTTCCAATAGAACAATATATTTGTTCATCCAAAAGTGTGCTGAATTTAAATGACCTGTTAATTCTTTGTTCTCTTCTACAAAACCTTGAGCAATGGCGAAGCCTCCTTCGACAAATTGATCCGGGAATTCTTGCGAAAAGTCATGGTTAATGATGTAACCAATTTCACATATAATTTCAATCTTTAATGAATGGCGCCTGAACCAGTTGTAAATAGATCGACGATTTACTTTCATTTTCCTTGAAATCTCACTAATATTTACGGCACTACGTCGAACAGCCAATTCGACAATTTCTCCTTGATGTAAATGCATAAAATATATTTGGTTAATCTTTAAGTAAAGATTAACGAATTTAGAGATTCGTTAGTAAAAATAAATGACAACTTCTTGCCATTGTTACCTTTGATATTTAACCTAAGGCCTTGAAGAGTAATCAGTAAGAGAAGAATGTAACAGGCGCTTAATCTGTAAATACAAGCTATGACTGATCAGTAAATTAAACTCAACGGGCTGGACTATGAAGTTTCAGATATGAAGGACATGCACATAATCACTGTCAAATCGTCTTTTCTTGGATATATTAGTAAGGATGGTAAGTACCTGGGAAAGACATTACCACTTGAAATAATGTTTAAATTAAAGGCGCACACTTGGAGTTTGATTTATTCATGCACTGCTTAATTACAGCCTTTGAACTTCATATATAACTGGGCTAGCAAAGAAGGTAACTAATTAGAGATTCAATAGCATACCAAACTCAAAATATTTGTAAATTGGTGCATGTGCTACCACACCAGCGTACAAATTACAGCCAAAGATTTGGTCAAGATTTTTAACGCACCATTTCCCAAAGAAGAAAATTATAAAGTACTTTACCATGCCAATGGTTTCGCTCACCCTGATATGGCGGTACTTTCACATGAACAGGAAAGGTCACTAAATATTTACAGCTGGGGACTAATTCCATTATGGGCAAAAGATTGGAATCATGCTTTAAAAGTACGTAATCATACTCTAAATGCCAGGTTAGAGGAAGTGTTCAAAAAGCCATCATATCGGGCTGCTATACTAAGTCGAAGATGTGTTATTCCTGTAACAGGAATTTTCGAATGGAAACATGTTGGTAAAGAGAGAACACCTTACTACATCCATCCAAAAGAACATCCTGTGTTTTATTTAGCTGGAATATACGCTCATTGGACAGATCCATCGACAAGAGATCAAATAACAACATTCAGCATAATCACTCGTGCAGCTAATGAAATGATGAGAGATACAAATAATAGCCCTAAGCGCATGCCATTAATGTTAGACCGTGAAGTAATCGATGATTGGATATCACCTGATCTATCGTCAGTGTCGATCAGAGAGTTAATGAATCCTTGCAATGTTTCCAATATGGCAGCATACACAGTAAGTAAAGATTTGAGTAAAAAAGGTAGATAGTGATTTTGCAATTGCACCATAGGTTGTCACTCTTCTAAAAGGTATTAATCTTACTATTTGATAAACCTGGCTATAGAAGTCATTCATTCCTATTGTTCTTGAGTTGTGTTCGATATAGACTCTCAAGTGTGCTAATTTATTAAAATCCTTCTCAAAGAATTACACGCGATATCTCAAATTGCCACAACTTCGAGAAGTGATTGTACAACATGCTATACAACTCATTTACAAACCTTTACTTAGTGTATTATGTACACTAATTTTGCTGCCTTAGCAAATAGTTAATTAATATGCATCGAATAATATACTTTGACACTAAAGTTGGTTATAAAGGCGTATACATCAAAAGCGTACGAGACTTAATAAATAAACAGGTGGAAATTGAGAGAAGAGGAAATGATGTCATCTGCATCCTTGATGTTGATGGAAAGACGGTTTTAAATAAATTTGAGTCGTTCTTTGAGCATGCTGTTCGTATTAATGGTATCCTCACACTTCCGGAAACTATCTTAGAGGCTTAAGCCAAATGCCCTTTATAATGTATGTCAATTCCTCATCGCCTACAATATAGCACGAAATGACAATCATGCCTTTCTACTGTCACCTTGATCCAATACCCTCAACTATTTCAAACTTTCTTGCAGTAAGGTAAGGTCTTCCAAAATTGTAGTTATCTGGATAATAGTCATTGCTAAATAAAAGAACTGAGAGACCACTTTCATACTTCTGAGTCGTATCTAAAGTATACGTTACGCTATGACGTTCAAACACTCTAAAATAATGTTCTATTAAAGGAGTCGGAGCAGCAAGTTGAACTTTAGATTGCGACTCTAAGAGTTTTGGCAAGAACCCGAATATCCGGGCAAAATCTATCCAATTTCCACAGATATCAGTATGGACTATAAGTAGGTCTCCTAGCAATGATGCAATGTCTTTAAATGGGCTATGAATGTAGAAATAAGTTTCAGATATAGAACCCCAAAGTATAGGATGATCCGACAAGATTTTAATCTGACACGAGGATCCTAAATAACCTGGGTTAAAACGACTAAAACCAAGCCCATCGCAAGCGATTTTCCAAGATAGTTTTTCACCTTCACGATCAGTTTCAACACCGCTATAATACGCTTCAAGAGAAAGTATTGTATGGTCTTCCCGAGCTTTCGAGCTAATGCCAGTTATACATAAGGACCAATCCTGTTTAAACTCTTCTGAATTTGTTAATTGAATAAGCTTTTCCATTGATAGTAAGGTATAATCGAACCTCCTATAAAGATATAGTGTTGTGTTTTAGTTTTACAATAACTAATGATACTCTATATTTTGACTGTATGTTCTGCTTTTAATTAAGAGGATCTAATTTATTGCTTGCTTTCACATTCATGAAAGTCATATTGAGAGATTAAATTCGCATTGAGTGATCAATGTGCATCCTGCACACCTCTCACTTTAAACATATTATACAATCCGAAGAAGAGCGTTGTAGACTTTCAATCACAGTTGCTATATTTAGGTAAACAACCTAACCAAATATATTATGAAAGCAAAAGCTACTATTATTACTTTACTTGCAATTTCAATATCGATTGGTGCATATGCCCAATCAAAAGTACCTTATAAGAAAAAGACAGGGTTAAAGAAAGTCGTAACGAAACCAGAACTTCCAAACACTGATCACATTGGCACATGGAGACTCATATCACAGAAAGTTACTTATAGCCCCGGAAATGTATTCATGGGTGATAGTAGTTCGGCTGCTTTTAAAGATCTTCGCAGTACCGTATGAATTTGATTCGCCTTATCTATTATTATCTCGAAGGGTCTGCCCTATATCTTCAAAATAAGATATGGGGAAGATATTATAATCAATCTGCAGGCTCTAGGTTTGTAATGCTATCAACAACCATTTTGGTCTGTATGATTGGCTATACTGCAATGCAGTATCTGCATGTTGCGGCTGTTATTTGTCTGGTATTATTACCTATCATCTGCTGGGGCATTTATTTGTTTTCTAGCATATCAAACAGATCTTCTGATTATAAGATAAAGGATTTCAGTCAGCTTAAGCCATTCGCTAGATGGATTTATCTATTTTATACCTCAACCGTAATCGTTGTATTACCACTACTTATCATATTACTTTTAATACTTAAAAGCATAGATGTAGTCTGATTTACTTACAAATACGCCGACTATATTCAAAGGCAACTTTAGGTTTCAAAAAAATGTCAAGAAATTTGCTGTCGATAGCGCTAATTACTAAAATTGTTACAAGATTAACCTCAGTAATAAAAGGTATATTAGAATATGAAAGTAATGGCAACAATACTCATTTCCAGCTTAGTATTCTTCTCAACTCCAAATGACCTTTATTTACCAGCCTTTGGATCTGTAAAGAAAGTTGTTGCTACCGACTCATTAAATTTAACTATTCAACAGCAAAGTAGGCCAAACCAATTGTCGCTTGTGCTATCACCCTTGAAAAAGCTTTCATCTAGTCCAGCAGATCTGGAAGAATTAACCTGCTTCTTAATCAACAATACAGATACCACAACACTTGTAAGCCGGGAAGATGCTACAATATCGAACTTACAATCTGAATTATTTATTAAGAATAAATGGACCCGCTTTCAATATTATAGCGGATCTGAGTGTGGCAACTCCTACTGGAAGCAAAAACTAAATGCCAAACATTCATTCGTTATTATTTTTGGATGGAAATATGCTGGAAAAGTAAAATTACCCCTCAGATTAGTATACAATCATCAGGGTAAAACAATTTATTCAAATAATATTCAAGTAATGATTTCTAGGGATGCGTTCAAGTATATGAAGCAATCGAAACTACTACTAAAATCCTGAAATATACCCTGTCTAAATTAGTTAAAGCAAGGTCTCAAATATCAATACCGTCTCAGATTTTACTTTACCACAGTAGCCTCAAGTTCCACTGTCAGCGTCGCAAATAACCCTTTCACTTCTAATAAAGTAGTCGCTTGCTGCATTCCATATTTATGAAGAAATGGCACATAAACATCCATACATGTCGTAAAGAAGTCTTGCGTAGATGTGGTGTACACATTTAGTCTTACAATATTTCCACACTCATAACCAGATTCACTGATAAGCTGTTCCAGGTTTGCGATCGTCTGAATAAGCTGTGAGCGCATATCTGCACTGCTTGGGATTCCATTTCCATCAAGGGCTACTTGTCCTGAGCAATACAAAGTTCCTGTTACGTTTTTTACTTCAACTGCTTGTACCGAATTTGTGTTCTTTCCCCAAGCCCAGGGATCAATTGTTTGTTTTTCCATTTTGTTGTTTTTTTTATTACAAGACAAAGATGGAACGGGCTTGCGACAGCCCTATGTCAAGGGTCAAAATGGACTAGTGATATTTATCAAAAAACTCCTGAAGAGTCATTTTGTGTTGCGTAAACTTTTCTGAAAGGATTTCCAGGCGGGTGATCCGATCCAATCTAAAATATCTGAATGAATCTCTTGAGTGACACCAGGCAATCAGCAACCAGTTTTCAGTTGTGCTGATAAGGGCGAAAGGTTCTATAGTTCTCGCGGTGGTTTGGCCTTCCTCATTAGTATAATCAACCTTTACCAGATAGCAATTAGTCAGTGCATTTTGCAATTGTGATATATTGCTGCTATTCCTTTTTCTATTGACATTCTGATCAAAACGCGTTCTCTCACCAAGTAGATTGGCTTTATCTTTTTCTGATGTCCGAAGTACTGCTTTTATTTTATCGATAGCTTCGCTGTAGTCTCTGATAAATGAGGTATCGCTATTTTTCAAGACTAGTTGTTCAGCAAGGATTAATGCATTTGCCTGGCTTTCTGAAAACATCACAGGAGGGATCTTATAACCTTCCATCAATGTATAGCCCTTGCCTTCTTCAGTCAGAATCGGAACACCCCCTTTTTCCAAAGCTTTAATATCGCGATAAATGGTCCGCGCACTTACCTTAAACTTCTCAGCAAGACTCGTCGCAGTGGTTAGCCGTTTTGTCTGTAGCTGGGTCAATATCGCAGTCAATCTGGAAAGCCGTTTCGTATCGTTGTCGTTCATTATAATTTACGGGCTTTGGCTGTCGGATGAAATGTAAATTCGGTAAATTTAGGAAATTAAAGAGCCCTTGATAACTTATCTTTAATTTAAAGCCATCACTAAAATGATCAATAGCTTACTTGATAACATAGAAAACTTAATAACGCTTAGTACAGCGGAGCGGGACGTAGTAGGATCTTTGTCTAAAGAGAAGACCTATAAAAAAGGGGAGTTTTTTCTCGAGGAAGGGCGTATCTGCAAGCAAGTTGGCTATGTTGTAAAAGGGTTAATGCGATACTATATCAACCACGATGGTGAGGAAAAAACCTACGACTTCTCTCAGGAAAACAACTATGTATGCAACTATGAAAGCTTTATTCCGCAGGAGCCATCTTCAAAGGTCATACAGGCTTTAGAAGACACTGATCTCTTAGTTATCTCGCATACCGACTTGCAATTATTGTATGCAAATGTTCGAGAAGGGGAACGTTTTGGCAGGATTGCAATTGAAGCAGTATTTCTAAAATTACTTCAGGACCTCAGTTCATTTTACACTGAAACGCCGGAAGAACGTTACGAAAGGTTTTTAAAAAACCATGCAGATCTTCAACAAAGGATCTCACAATACCACGTTGCTTCTTACGTTGGTGTTAAACCCCAATCTCTAAGCCGGATTCGTAAAAGAATTTCAAGCCAATAATGATTAGTTAACTCAAGTGCATTAAAATCGGTTGCTGTCCTGATAATTTTGTGTCATCATTTATTAGAAACAGATATCATGACAACAAGAATTTCTTATGCAATTGCATTCTTAACCGGACTAGGAATGATCTTCCTCGGACTCCGCTTTTTTATCTCTCCAGAAGTAGCAACAGCAGGCTTTGGAATTCATTTCCTGCAAATGGGGATTACTCCTTTCATCATATCAAAGGGATCAGAGATATATTCTTTGGAATAATTATTTGCGCATTCGTACTATTGAATGAGAGACGACCATTGGGCTTGGCTTTATTAGCAGGAACAATAATACCAATTAATGACCTGCTTATTGTTCTTAGTAAAAGCTACAATGGCGTTCTTCAGGCGATGCCACATATTATTGCCATAATCATCTGCTCGATATTCGGAGTAATTCTATTAGTAACTAAAACCAAAAAACAGACGTTATGAAAACACAGGGATATATTAAAGTAGTCAGTTCGGCAGATACCAGTAAAGAAAGTGTTATTGAGTTCAATATTGAGCCAAACGAAAAAACACCATGGCATTACCATACGCTGTTTTCTGAGGTTTTTAAAGTGCTAAATGGCACCTTAGAAGTCGGTCATAACAATCAAATTCTACAATTGAAAAAGGGCGAAGTTGCAACAATAAAGCCTAATGAGAAACATTACTTCCACAACATTTCAAATGAAGACTGTTTAATAAAAGTCACCGTGAGCGCAAGTAATAAAAACTTTGAAGATTCACTAATGATCCTAAAAGGACTCGCAAAAGATGGCTTGGCGAGCAATGCAGGAACGCCTAAAAAGTTGTCAGATTTGGCTCTCTTTGTCTTCTTAAATAACTCCAGAATGATTGGGTTCCAGAAAATCGCAGAACCTCTCTTTAATTATATTGCTAAAGTCGCTATCAAAAATGGACGTTTGGACGAATTGATGCGCAAATATTGTTAATAGTCCAAAGACATTATAACTATACGAAAAGCAAAGTTAAGAAGAAGAATATTATTAACATCATGAGCTTTGATGAAGCGATACAAATGTAATTTACCCTGTGTTAATATGTGATCTGCTTTTCTGGTTTGCGTACTATGAACTTTATACGGATAACTTATCAATTGGATAAAATTAAAGTAATTACACGAACATCTTCTAAACTATCGGTAAGCCGTTTTCAATTGTGCTTCCATATAAGCTTTTGCCAATGGTGCTTCTTTCTTCAAGTCATCCCAGCGACCTTCAATAAAAATGTATCCTTTATAATTTATCTTTTTTAATGCCTTAAGATATGGAACAAAATCGTCGCCTTTAAAACCCGGGTAAGTTCTCTCGTCTTTCTCTGCGATCTCACAATACTCAATGATTTTACCAGCATCAACAATGCTTTGCGGAGATTCATTTTCTTTTAGCATATGGTAGATGTCAGCATTTAGCTTGAAGTTGGGATGATTCACCCCTCTCACAATATGCGCTGCCTGAGTAAGCGTAGTTATAAAATTCGTTTCAGTACTGTTTAAAGCTTCCAGAAATATTTTAACCTTATATTTCCCAGCCAGCGCTGCAAGCTTTTTGGACAATAGAATGAAATCTTCTGTGGCTTTCTTAACATCATATCCCTCAGGTAATCTTCTAGCTGAGCCACTACCCAATACTATCGCCGGAATACCTGCTTTGGAAGCCCTGCTAAAAACTGTGTCGGCAAAAGTTAAAACTGCTTGCTCATCAACCTTATCTCCCACTATCTTCATCTCTCCTGGGAAAAAGCTGTTGCACATGTAAACCTGACATTGAGCTGCTTTGAGAGATGCAACTGCTTCAAGAAATTGCTCATTACTTAGCTTTGGAGAAAGCATATTCCCAACGGTCTCCCCTATCACCTTAAACCCCGATTGGTAAAGAACAGAATCATTCTTCAATGAAGAAGCAATACCAAGCTTTGGAAGTTGCTGACTGGAAGCACACCCAACGGAGATAATTAGTATGCTAAACACGGTAATTAGTCTTTTGATCATAGAACGATATTAGCAACTTTAGACCATCATCTTCGCACTTATTCGTAGCAAAATCTACGCAATCGATACCAAGGCCATACGGGGGTATTTTTGAAATTGCATAGCTAACTTTAATGTTTTGCTCTTCTCCACCACAATAATGCGCCTGTAATAGAAAGTAATCCGGGTAGCAACCCAATTATTACATACAATATTTTTACCGGCAATCCTCCAAAGTTCCCCACATGAAGCGAAAAAAAAGTGGCTTCCAATTTTTCCCAAAAGTCCTTTTCAGCGATGAGGTCAATAGCAATAATCTTTCCCGTAACGGGATCAACAGAAACGGAATTGCCATTCTCAAATATTGTAGGCTCACCTTTGATTGAACCTCTAATTCGAAAGTTTTTCCCGGGCTGTGTTGGCCAGTATACATTCTTAACATTCAGTTCAGGCAACTTTTCTTTTGCACTAGCCATCATAGTGTCTAGAGATTGTAACGGCATAGTGGTTGCAGGACTGACCACAGTCTGTTTCTTCCAGTATTGCATATCCATTGAAAACTTATTCATCCAAAAACCTGTAAAGAATATTATAAGATTAAATAATAAAGCCCAAACTCCAACAATTCGATGAAGGCTCGATGATATCGTACGCCAGTTATTCCACTTAAATTTAACTTTGAACAGGAGGACCTTCCAAACAAACTTTCGATAGATGACCAGTCCGGTAACAGTAGATAACAGCATGGTAAGACCGAAGATTGTAGCCAGCAGTAAGCCAGGTAAGCCAAGCTGAAAGCTCCAGTGAAACTGAACAATCCACTGCATCAGGCCGGTATTAATGTCCCTGAGGTTTCCTTCACGCAGTATCTTACCTGAATAGGGGTTCATACTGATCATCCCCAGGTCATACGTGCTGATCTTCCCGTCATTCTGATAAAGTCGGAATTCATACGCTTCATCAGTGCCTGCATCTGGGTTTAACCATGCTATGCCTGCAAGATTGGGATGACTATCTCCAATTGTTCGGTAAATGCTATCTAACGAGATAATTTTGCCAATCGGTTTAACGTGAAGCAGGTCTTGATTGACCTTATGGTCAATTTCTTTAAAAAACACGAGTGCAGAACCGCTAAGGCCAAGCAGCAGGAGAAATACCCCACTGATCAGCCCAAGCCAGCTATGTAAAGAAAATGCCAGTTTCCTGGTATAGTTCGTCCTGCTCATCGGATCTGATAACTGATCGCAATCCTGTAATTCAGCGGATCTCCTAAGCCACCGGTTGTGGTACTCGACCTGCTTCCCGTGAAATAATGTTTATCAGCAAGGTTGTAACCATTCAATTGTATATTGTAACGGCCTCTGCGATAATTGATCGCTGCATCAAATACAGTGTATTCAGGAAACACAAAGTTCTGATTGCTGATCAAACCGACTTGGTCGCTTACGTATCGAACTCCGCCGGCTAGTCCTATGCCTTTAAAGGCAGTTGTGTTAACATTGTATTTAAGCCAGAGATTGGCGATATGTTTGGGAGCATTTGCAAAACGATCTCCTTTCTTGCCAAAAGCACTGTTACTTAATACGACATGCTGGTTATAGGCGTATCCAGAAACGATACTAAAGTTCTGAATGGTTCCTGAAAGCGAGAATTCAATCCCCCTGCTCCGGGTACCATCAATAGCTGCCTGGCGGTGAGAGTTTTCTTCTGTTGGAGCAGCGGTAAGAATATTTGCATAATTGATCTGGTAGAGAGATACCATAGCAGAAAGCCGTTCATTAAATAAGTCCGCCTTAGAACCCAGTTCATATTGCGTAGCTTTTCTGGTTGGGAATGGCCCACCAGAAAGCACGTTGTTTGATGTCTGCGGATTGAATGACTTCAGGTAAGTGCTATATATCGAAACATTCTTTAGGGGCAGGTAGACGATTCCTGCGCGCGGGATCAGTCCTGAAGCCTGCAATGCATCACCCTGTTTATTATCACGTACTGAAAGTGGGGTTTCTTTTCCATTGTAATCGTCGTATCTCAACGAAAGTAAAACTTTCAGCTTTTCATTAATGCTTACCTGATCCTGAACATAAGCGCCTATGAGGTTAGTGATCCGCTTATTATCGTCAGATTCGTCCGCAGGAACAGATTCTAGAGGTATATCATTACTATAATCCGGGTTAAAAATTGAAATCCTGGTAGAGCGCTTGTATTGGTAATCATTTTTTGTCCAGCCATACCGGTTATAATCGGCACCCGCATTTAATTGGTGTTTCAAGGGTCCGGTTTTGGCATCATACGTGATATATGCAGTGGTTTGCAAACTAAAACGTTTAGTCTCCCAATCCTGATAGCCTCTGCTGATGGAATCGCCTCGAATCTTCCCTGTAGGTATGTGATCAGTATAATCCAGCACGTTTTTAACCGCCCGTTGTACCACACTTAATTTCAAGTTGTCTTTAATAAGATGATTAAAGGTTAGTGTTGCTGAAGTGTTTTCAGTTTTTCCATAATCGGTAGGGCTTTGAATGGTTAAGTTATTGGGATAGTAATTGAAGTCAAATGTACCATCAGGTCTACTGCGAATAAATGTTCCGTTATCATACTGATGAACGGCCTTTTGGTACGCATAATTGACCTCCAGATTAAGGCTGGTTTTGTTAGAAAAAAGGTAGGTCAGCGAAGGCGCCAGGAAAATATTCTCTTTATCCTGATAGTCGCGAAAGCTTTCCGACCTATCATATCCAATAATGGCACGATAAAGCAATTTTTTATTTCTTGATAAAGGGCCGGTCAGATCTGCCGATGCCCTGTGAAAGTTCCAGCTTCCCAGTGAAATGTCCACGCTGTACTTGCTTTCTTCAAGCGGTTTTTTTGTGACAAAATTGATTACTCCGCCAGGTGAGCCTTCGCTGAACAAAGCGCCAGAAGGGCCCCGAAGTAACTCTACAGATTCCACATTATATAAAAGCGGTTGCTGACTCCAAAGAAACAGATTACCCCTAATGCCATTATATAGCAAAAAGCTGGCATCTGTAGGTGAATAAGCCGTGAACCCACGCATATTAAACGAACCATTACCATTATTGGCTTTCATACCAGTAAAAGTACCTGCAATTTCATTCAGGGTGAAGGCCTGCCGATCGTGGATAACTTCTGAGGAAACAACTTGTACTGATTGCGGGGTAGCCAAAAGTGGAAGATCCATTCTGGTGGAAGTATTGGAACGCTTTACCTGATAACTGTTTCGGCTAGCGTTAACGGTAACTTCAGTCAGTTCCTGTTTGCTTGGTGACAACTGCAGATTAAGAAAACCGTTTTTTCCTGGCTGAATAACTACGTTTTGTTTAAGGGCAGTGTAACCCACATTTGAAACTACAAGTACGTAGGTTCCTGCCGGAATCTTCGAAAACTCAAAGTTACCTTCTGAGTCGGTTTTAGTACCTATTGTGCTGTTTTGAAATACCACTGTTGCAACGGCTACCGCCTCATTTGTTGAGGTTACAATCCGTCCTTTTAATGTTCCTTGCGTTTGTTGCGCAAAGGAGTTATTGCTGAAAAAAGTACAAAGATATATAATGATGAAAATGTTGATTTTCATATAAAAATTTATAATGAATAGGAAGCAATCCCGTCTTACGCTTTTAGGCATACGACAAGAGCTATGTGTTGATTGAACTTTAATGTCTTATAGAAGAGAAAATAACAGTCTGATTACATCCAGGTTTCGCGCCTAAAGTGATATATCAATATCCTTTGGGCTGCACATGGTGCAACACGCTGTTAAGTAATTTTGGGCGGTTGAAATATTGAAGAGGTTATGTTTTGAAGAGGAGGTGCGGGAAATTGTGGATATGTTTTAAAGTCTATAGGATTTGTGCTGACTAAACCAGCCTTTGTAATAACGGGCAGCGCCTCCTGATATTTATTCCCCTTCTCTTCTTTCTCTTGCTTTTTCTCTGCTTCCTCCGCCTGCTTTAGTTTTTTAATCAGGTAGCAATGTCCATTACAGTTCAATGCCGGACGGGATTTATTCTCGCAAAGTTCTTTTGTAATGTAGTTTTGATTTGCTTTAAAACCTGCATAAACCATTATTCGCGAAAAGCCGGAACCGACTACCGCAACAATTAGAATTATGGCTAATATCCTATGTAGCATTGGCGCAAATGTAGCTATAAATCATGTATCAGATGCCTAAATTATTCACTGCGTATGCCTAATGGATAAATTTTATTGGATGTAGATGCTGAAATCTCAGCCAAAGCCTGGTAGAAATTGTTACACATTGCAATGACACAAGAATCTATTCAGGCGGAACTTACTTTAGTATGGGAAGAATTTAAAGGGCGTTTTAAGAATAAGCACTTAAATGATGTTTTAGAAAGGAAGTTCGCTTTCTCCATACCGGAACAGTCAGAGATACTAATCACTGGGATTAACCCATCTTATCAGCTACATGACGATAGATTATTACGATATAAATACAGTGATATAAAGCATCGATACTTTACAATTTTAAGGAAAATCATACCTACTGCTATCAATGGGGCGAGTATAAAAGCTTCGTACCTCGACTTATTCTATTACAGAAATACGGAACAAGCCGTACTTAATGATTTCAATAAAGAACAACAGTTAGGGGTTGAATTTTTAAGCAAGCAGCTGAATGTAACCCAAAAGATAATTGAATGGATTGCCCCTCAGGTGATTTTGGTTATGAACAAAGGCTCCTGGAAGTTTTGGGGAAAAGAACCTAAACACACTTGGATGGGATATGAGGTTCGTGTTATAAATGATTCATTAGAATTTGGAGAATTATATGAGATCGTCGGACTACAAAACAATGTTGATCGGGTAACACCAGAGTTAACCCAAACCAGTTTGATCGGAACGAGAGTATATTTTTCTAAGTATCTAAAAAGGGTGAGTAATGCCAATTTAGAACTAATTAAAGCAGAAATTCATTCTGCTATATCTGAAATTAAATTTCTATAATTGTATTTAGTAAACATAGCCTTAAGTAGGATTCTTTCAAACCGTCTTAGTAATGTTTTCAAAGGGAGTTTAGCTCAGCTGGTTTAGAGCACTACCTCGACAAGGTAGGGGTCACTGGTTCGAGCCCAGTAATTCCCACTAGCAAAAAAGCCGTTTTTCAATGAGAAAGCGGCTTTTGCCGCTTTCTATAATTTATTTAAATAATTATTTTGTAGCGTAATTAAGGTAACCTCCATCCACAACGATCTCTGTTCCTGTGATAAAACTTGCAGCATCGGATGCCAAAAACAACACTGTTTTAGCAATCTCATCTGGATCACCTATTCGCTGCAAAGCAGTCGCTCCAGCTAAAAAGTCTTTTGCTCCTTCAGGAACAGCACCTTCTAAACCAGGTGTTAAGATCGGTCCCGGACTAACAATATTTACACGGATTTTTCTTCCTGCTAACTCATTTGCTGCAATCTTTGCGATTCTATTTAAAGCGCCTTTCGTTGCGGAATAGATGCTGGCGCCTGAATTGGAAGCTGTCGCAACTGTTGATGAAGTGAATACTACCGCTGCTCCATCAGCCAAATGAGGAAGTAATTTTTGCATCGTAAAAAAATGCCCCTTCACATTAGTGTTAAATTGGGCGTCAAAGTTTTCTTCCGTTACTTGTTCTATTCCTTCGAATTTTGCAATTCCCGCATTTAAGAAAAGAACATCTAATTTGTTGCCACTATCTGCGATTGCCTTTTCCAAAATAGAAATGTCGTCGAGTTTTGAGGTATCAGATACTACTGTAAATAATTTTGAACTGCCTATTTCTTCAGTAGCCTTTTGTAGGTTACTGGCATTTCTTCCCGTAATCCATACGTTTGCACCTGCGTTTATAAATGCCTTCGCTGTTGCAAGGCCTATGCCGGTAGTTCCACCGGTAATAACTACATTCTTATTTTTAAAGTCCATGATTAATGTTTTTAATTCTTATGGACCAAAGGTACAACAGCTTTATTTATTTTAGTTACCTTGTAACATAAAGTAACAGTAACCTCGGGGTAACAAAGTAACATCTAACCTCCCTTTTTTACCGCTGCAGCGGCAATAGGGAAGTGTCAATCAGGACTTACACAGTTTCCACCAAGATTTGTATAAATACGTCAATGAACATTTCTTCTCTCTTCACAGAGGGAATATATATTGACACAAAAATACTTCTATAATAACTTAGTAACTAATTGCTTAGGGAAATGTCCGAGCTTGTCTGAGCTT